>Ga0308159_1000788_pt1 | contig 58490 bp, 53 predicted proteins | sample PhyCR1_FD_201040 | JGI IMG/M metagenome (GOLD analysis project Ga0308159, IMG submission 201040) | Phyllosphere microbial communities from UC Gill Tract Community Farm, Albany, California, United States - DLSLC.R1 | ecosystem: Host-associated > Plants > Phyllosphere > Unclassified | place: USA...
TACACCTCAAAACTTATTTTATGTTTAGCAAGTTCATACAAAGGCCCGTCCTTTCTATCGTTATATCGCTGGTTATTGTGTTTTTAGGAGTCTTAGCAATAAGTTATCTTCCGGTTACGCAGTTCCCATCTATTTCACCACCAAAAGTTAATATTGTAGCAGAATATCCTGGTGCAAACAACGAATTATTAATTAAATCTGTTGTCATTCCCCTGGAGCGTGCCCTTAACGGTGTACCGGGAATGAAATATATTGCCTCTGATGCGGGTAATGATGGTGAGGCCTCTATTAAAGTGGTTTTTAACCTGGGTACAGATCCAAATCAGGCCACATTAAATGTTCAAAACCGCGTTGCTGCGGTAACCAATAAGCTTCCTCCTCTGGTAATTCGCGAAGGGGTTAAAATCAGTCGTGAAGAATCCAGCATGTTGATGTACATCAACTTGTATAGTAAGGATCCTAAAATGAACCAGAATTTCCTTTACAATTTTGCGGATATCAATTTGCTGTCAGAATTGAAAAGGATTGACGGGGTGGGCTTCGCAGATATTCTGGGCGACAGGGATTATGCCATGAGGATTTGGTTAAAACCAGATCGCATGCAGGCTTATAAAATTTCTGTTGATGAGGTAATGAAATCGCTCGATGAGCAAAGTTTAGAAGCTTCGCCAGGTAAAACAGGTGAAAGTTCTGGAAAAAGATCTCAGGCATTTGAGTATGTATTAAAATATTCCGGCCGTTTCAATACCAAAGAAGGTTATGAAAATATTATTGTAAGGTCTAATCCAAACGGAGAGTTATTACGCCTGAAAGATGTGGCAGATGTAGATTTTAGTAGCTCTGCATATAATCTATACTCTACTTTAAATGGAAAAGCATCTGCCGCAATCGTGTTGAAACAATCGTATGGTAGTAATGCAAGTCAGGTTATTAAAGATGTAAAGGCTAAAATGGCCGAGATTAAAGGAAGTTCTTTCCCGAAAGGGTTGGATTATGAGGTCAGCTATGACGTATCTAAATTTCTTGATGCATCCATAGAGAAGGTAGTTCACACTTTAGTGGAAGCATTTATTCTGGTAGGTTTAGTCGTGTTCCTGTTTCTTGGCGATTGGCGCTCAACTTTAATTCCTGCAATTGCCGTTCCGGTATCCTTAATTGGAACGTTTGTTTTTATGCAATTCTTTGGAATAACGCTTAACCTGATCACCCTATTTGCTTTGGTATTGGCGATTGGTGTGGTAGTGGATGATGCGATTGTGGTAATTGAGGCAGTGCATGCCAAGATGGAACTTGATCCAAAACTTTCAGTAATCAAAGCCACGCAAGAAGCAATGAAAGAAATTGGCGGGGCGATTATTGCAATTACCTTTTTAATGGCATCAGTATTTATTCCGGTAGCATTTATGTCTGGTCCGGTGGGGATTTTCTACAGGCAGTTTTCGATCACCATGGCAACAGCAATCATCCTTTCGGGTATTGTGGCGCTAACACTTACACCAGCTTTGTGTGCCATCATGTTGAAAAACAGCCATGGCCATGCCAAGAAGAAAAGCATTGTAGATAAATTCCTGGATAGTTTTAACCGGGGTTTTGCAAAACTTTCTGGTAAGTATGAATGGGCGTTAAGCAAAGTGGTGAGCCGTAGGCTACTTACTTTCGTTGTGCTGATTGTATTCTGTTTAGGGATTTGGGGATTAAGTGGAAGCGTACCATCCGGTTTTATTCCGAATGAAGATCAGGGAATGGTTTATGCCATTATTCAAACACCTCCGGGATCAACGTTAGAACGTACCGATCAGATTGCAGAGAAACTTCAGAGAATGTGTGAGGATATTGATGGCGTTAAATCTGTCTCCTCTTTAGCAGGTTATGAAATCCTGTCTGAAGGTACTGGTTCAAACTCTGGTACGTGTTTAATCAATTTGAAAGACTGGGATGAACGCAAAGAATCTGCACAGGAAATTATCAATGAACTTGAGGAAAAATCAAAATCAATTCCCGGCGCAACTATCGAATTTTTCCAACCGCCGGCAGTGCCTGGTTATGGTGCAGCAGGAGGTTTCGAACTTCGTCTGTTAGATAAGGCAGGTAGTGGCGACTACAAAAAAATGGAAACGGTGGGCAACGACTTTGTAAAAGAGTTGAATAAACGTAAAGAATTATCATCTGTATTTACATTCTACAGTGCAAGTTTTCCGCAATACATGCTCAAAATTGACAATGATATCGCGCAGCAAAAAGGAGTAACCATTGATAATGCAATGAACACACTTTCTACTTTTGTAGGAAGTAATTATGAAACCAGCTTTATAAAATACGACAGGCAATATAAAGTGATTGTACAGGCCTTGCCTCAATACAGGGCTTTGCCGGAAGATATCCTGAAGCTTTATGTTAAGAATGATCGTGATGAAATGGTTCCATTTGCCGCTTTTATGAAGATGGAAAAGGTTTATGGCTTGTCAGAAATTACACGTCATAACATGTACAATGCTTCGGAGATCAGTGGGCAAGCTGCGCCTGGATATAGTTCCGGCGAAGCCATTAAAGCCATTACTGAAGTAGCTGCCAAAACTTTGCCGAGAGGCTTCGGGATTGATTGGGCTGGGATTTCAAAAGATGAGGTTTCGAGAGGCAATGAAGCCATTTATATTTTCCTGATTTGTCTGGCATTCGTATATCTGGTACTTGCAGCTCAATACGAGAGCTTCATTCTCCCACTTTCGGTGATTTTATCTCTGCCGGCTGGTATTTTCGGAGCCTTTCTATTCTTGAAATTATTAGGCATGGAAAATAACATCTATGCACAGGTGGCCATGGTGATGTTGATTGGTTTGCTCGGTAAAAATGCAGTGTTGATTGTGGAGTTTGCCACCCAGCGGCACAGCCAGGGTGCATCTGTTCTAAAGGCAGCTATGGAAGGTGCATCTGTGCGTTTCCGGCCAATTTTAATGACCTCTTTCGCTTTCATTGCAGGTTTGATTCCATTAATGATTGCTTCTGGTCCAGGTAAAATAGGAAACAGAACTATTGGTTCTGCAGCGGCTGGCGGTATGCTTTTCGGTACCGTTTTCGGGGTATTAATTATTCCGGGTTTGTATTTCATCTTTGGCAAAATTGCGGAGCGATACAAACTGATAAAAATTGAAGAGGAACATCCATTAACTGAAGAAATTGAAGACAATGTTTAAGAAAAGCATCTATAAATACCTTGGTTTAGCAGTAATATGCGCAGCATATACCGCCTGTAAACTGCCAGAGGTTGCACAACGTGCTGAAAATAAAAATGTACCTGCAGGCTTTAGCGACTCGCAAGATACCCTGAACAGCGCAAACATCAAGTGGAAGACCTTTTTTACTGATCCAAACCTGGTGAACCTGATTGATACGGCCTTGAAAAACAATCAGGAGTTAAATATCACTTTACAGGATATTGAGATTGCCAGAAATGAAATCAGAGCCAAAAAAGGCGACATCCTACCTACTTTAGGATATAGTGTAGGTGCAGGAATAGATAAGGTTGGCCGCTACACCAGTTCGGGTGCAGGTGATGCCTCTACTGAAATTACACCCGGCAGAGGCGTGCCAGAGGTATTGCCAGATTATAAGTTTGGCTTACAGGCCAACTGGGAGGCAGATATCTGGCATAAACTACGCAACGCAAAAAAATCAGCAGTGAACCATTACTTATCTACTGTTGCTGGTAAAAATTTCGTAGTCACCAATTTAGTGGCCGAAGTAGCGAATTCTTATTATGAATTATTAGCGCTTGATAATCAGCTGGATATTGTAAAACAGAACATCAAAATTCAGAGCGATGCTTTGGAATTGATGAAAATTCAGAAAGAAGCTACCCGCGTAACAGAACTTGCTGTAAGGAAGTTTCAGGCGGAAGTTTTAAGTTCAAGAAGTTTGCAATTCAGCATTCAGCAAGATATCACAGAGGCAGAAAACCGAATTAATTTTCTTTTAGGCCGTTATCCGCAAACCATTATCCGGGACGGGAAAAATTTCACAGATCTGGTACCACCAACCATGGCAGCAGGTATTCCATCTCAGTTGTTGGCAAACCGACCAGATATTAAGCAGGCAGAATTAGAACTGGCAGCGGCTAAATTAGATGTTAAGGTAGCAAAAGCCCAGTTTTATCCTTCCTTAAGCATTTCAGCTACGGTAGGTTATCAGGCATTTAATCCTAATTATTTGCTTAGAACACCCGAATCTTTGATTTACTCGTTAGCAGGAGATCTTGCCGGACCACTTATTAATAAAAATGCAATAAAGGCTGAATATTTAACGGCAAATGCAAAACAGTTACAGGCCGTATTTGATTATGAGAAAACCATTTTGAATGGCTACATCGAAGTCGCAAATCAAATGTCTAATATTAATAACCTGCAGAAAAGTTATGATCTGAAAAATCAACAGGTTAAAGCGCTTACAGAATCAATAGAAATCTCAAATGCCTTGTTCAGGTCTGCAAGGGCAGATTACTTTGAGGTATTGATGACGCAACGCGATGCTTTACAATCGAAACTGGAATTAATCGAAACCAAAAAGCAACAGCTCAATGCCGTGGTCAATATTTATCATGCGCTTGGTGGAGGATGGAATTAACCCTTTTTTAAGTTTTTAGCGAACTTTGGCGGTCTTCAAATATTTTGAAGGCCGTTTTTATTTATTAATCTGTGGGGCTGATTTAGTCTGATTGCCTCGCTAAAACCAATTACCTAAAAAATTGTGTTAAACGAATGTCCCTTAATATTTTAACTAGATTATAAGGTAAACTAAGTTTAATTGATAAATTAGATATCAGGTTTATTTTACTTTCGTTTCTCGTGGTAAATACGTGATTCGAAGAAAAACGAAACTATTTTTATAAATTATTTTGATTGTACGGTTAATAATTTAGTTTTGTATTACTAACCAATTTACTTTTATGAGCAATGTATCTAATCCGAACCCAGAGCAAATGGACGATAGGATGGAATCTGACCATAATAACCTTCAAGAACTTAATCGCTCTATTGCAAAACGCAAGTTTGAAGGTTGGCCAATCTTATGGATTTTATTGGCCCTTTCAATTGTTTCGGCAATTATCTGGTATACCGGTTCGGCGGCAGATTTATTAAACTGGATTGAAAAAGACTAAAAGAACACTAATGTCAGGCAAAATAGAGCTGACAATTTCATATTATCTGTAAGGAGTAGAAGGAGACTATTGTTGAGAGCGCTAATTTAAGGTCGTAAAATTAAGGAATCAGAATTTTTCGTCATCACTCGGAATCTGCTCGGCCGAAAAATAGCAATATAACATAAGTGCAAAAGATGCAATGTAGAACGCTGCTGTGATTGAAAGGAATGTGCTCATAATATTAGATGTTTTGGTTAGGTTATAATAACATTAAGTTATTGTGAATTATTTCACTAAACGTAGAAAAAAAAATGAATTAAGTCAATAATGTTGATAACTATTTTAATTAATATTTCTCAACCCTATTTTATCTTGGATTGAAGGGAAATTATAAAACACAAATTTTCCTATCTTGGTTATTAATATTTATATTTATTTGGCGCTAAGTGCTTATAGTTAGTCTTTTAAGTTTTTGAATTTGCTATTTTTACGTTGCAATATTTATTCGAATTTTTTACATTAGGTCATCAGTATTTATTTTAGGAAGTTAGATGAGTTATTAAAAATACAGACAATGAGACTTATTTTTTTAGTACAGGGCAGCTTGATCCATCTAAGAATCGCAGAATTTATCATTCAAACGGCGTCAAATATAAGGCCTATTATTAAATGCGAGCGCTAAGCAGTAGCGGGCGCAAAATCTTAGAAGGCGATCGGGAGGAAAGGAGAACAGCATTTAAAAAGTTGGTGAATCAAACAGATTAGTTTAAGTGAAGAAGCCAAAGGCAATTCATTACCGCATTATTTGTTTGCAGCATTATTAAATCATTAACAAACCTCATATTATGAAAATTGCAATTATTATTATCCGTGTGTTGCTGGGGGGCATGTACCTCTTTGCATCAATTCCTTACTTTTTAAAAATCATGCCTGCTGAGATGCCGGCAATGACAGTAGATCAAACCACCTTTATGGCGGGCATCACAGCGTCGGTTTACCTCATGCCACTAATTAAAGCAACAGAACTGGTTAGTGGTATTTTACTGCTCATCGGTAGAACAGCACCACTTGGTGCTTTGATCGTTTTTCCTGTTACCTTAAATATTTTTCTTTATCATGCTTTCCTCGGCCCTAAAGAATTGCCTATGGTTGCAGTGATGCTTATTTTCAATGTCTTGCTGTTTTTTGCCTACAGGCAAAAATATCTTCCACTGGTTTCAAAGTAATCTTTCATTAGACCAATACTTTTTCTTTTTATTTACTGTTTGCATACAAAGGCCAATTCACTATCTTTAAAAACTAACTATAATAAAAAATATGAGAAAGTTTCCATTGCTAATGCTACTGTTTGTAGCCCTGTCGTTTTCAGTATTTGCTCAAAGTAAAGATGCAATTGTTGGTAAATGGCTTAATCCATCAGGAGAAGGACAGATTGAAATCTATAAAAAAGGCGATAAATACTTCGGAAAATTGGCCTGGATTAAAGAACCTAATATTAACGGAAAGCCAAAGCTGGACGTTAAAAATCCGAATCCGGCCTTACAAAAAAGATCATTGCTAAACCTGGAGCTGTTAAAAGATTTCGTTTACGAGGATGGGAAATGGACCAATGGAACCATATATGATCCGAAAAGTGGAAAAACGTATAGCTGCAACATGACCATGAAAGGCAATGATGTATTGAATGTAAGGGGCTATATAGGCATCTCTTTACTGGGAAGATCAGAAACTTTTAAGCGAGTTAAATAATCAAAATGAAAAATATAATCTGGTGCCTGCTAATGGCACCTTTTTTTTCTGTTGCACAGTCGTTCAAATTGAAGCCTGTGAATGAGTCTGCTAAAACCAGTTTACGTGGCTTAAGCGCGGTCTCTGATCAGGTAATTTGGGCAAGTGGCAGTAATGGATCAATAGGAAAAACCTTAGATGGTGGCAAAACCTGGGAATGGATGAAGCCCCACGGCTATGAAAAACTGGATTTTAGGGATATCGAGGCCTTTGATGATAACCAAGCCATTGTTGTAAATGCAGGTTCGCCGGCCTATGTGCTTAAAACGCTGGATGGCGGCAAAACCTGGACGGAGCACTATAAAAATTTAGATTCTGCCATCTTTTTAGATGGACTTGGTTTTTGGGATAAAAATAGGGGGATTATTTTTGGTGATCCAATTCAGGATCAAATGCAGTTACTGAAAACCGAAGACGGAGGCGAAAGCTGGATTAATATTTCGGCGAATGTAAAACAGCTGCTGGCAAAAGGGGAAGCTGGTTTTGCAGCCAGTGGCACCACTATTAAAACTTTGCCGGGAGGAAAAGTTTGGATCTCCAGCGGGGGAACGGTATCGAATATTTACTATTCTGCTGATTATGGCCAAAGCTGGGAAATATTTAAATGCCCGATCTGGCAGGGGGAAAGCACAACCGGACCATTCTCTGTCGATTTTTATGATGCTAAAAACGGCATTGTGGTGGGCGGAAACTATATGAAAGATAAAGCTAACGAAAACAATATTTTATTAACGAAAGATGGCGGTAAAACCTGGACGAAGCCTGTTATCCCTGTAGCTGGTTTTCGATCTGGTGTAGCATATGTCAACAGGAATATTATTGTCGCCACCGGGACATCAGGAACGGATGTTTCAACCGATGGCGGACAGCACTGGAAACATATAGATGATCAAAGTTTCAATGCCGTACAGAAAGCTAAAAAGGGCAGTAAAATTTTACTTGCCGGAGAAAAGGGACGTATTTTTGAACTGTTAATTGGCAAATAAAATATTTCTAAAAACACGTAACAGTTTTCATGAACAGAAATCTAAACATTATTACAATTGATGTGTCGAAATATCCTGTTTAACCAATACAAACCAGAATATTTTGTTTTCTTTGTTAATTAAATATTTAATTATACACTAACGTTCTATGGATTTTTTGCACACTGTTTTAGGTGATGACATTCAAGCTTCTCTGCTCATTATTTTAAATTTAATCGTAATTGAAAGTTTGCTTTCGGTTGATAATGCCGCCGTTCTGGCAACAATGGTAATGGATCTTCCTAAAGACCAGCGAGACAAAGCACTGAAATATGGTATTATCGGCGCTTACGTTTTCCGCGGAATTTGTTTGTTCCTTGCGGCGTGGCTGGTTAAAATCTGGTGGTTAAAACCGCTGGGTGGCCTTTATCTGATTTATCTTGCTTTCGATTATTTCTGGAAGAAAAATGCGAAAAAGAATGAAGAGGAGGGCGTGGATAAGAGCAAAAGTTGGATATATAAATCTACAGTTGGCTTAATTGGTACTTTTTGGGCTACTGTTGCCCTGGTAGAGGTAATGGATTTGGCCTTTTCTATCGATAACGTTTTTGCGGCTGTAGCCTTCACCGATAACATATACCTGATTTACATTGGTGTTTTTGTGGGAATTCTGGCGATGCGTTTTGTAGCACAGGCTTTTGTAAAGCTGATGGAGAAATTTACCTTCTTAGAAACGGTAGCCTTTATTGTGATTGGCGTTTTGGGAATCAAATTAACCTCATCACTGTTTACCCACTTTAATCCAACCTCTCCGATTTCTCATGCCATTGAGGGCGAAAAAACCGATTTATTCGTTTCAATATTTACCGTAGTTATCTTCATTTTGCCAGTATTAACCTCATTGCTGTTTAACTATCCTAAGAAAACTAAAACTGAACTTGAGGTGGTAAATAAAGCCGATGAAGTTTTAGACAGGTCTTGATCAGCTTTCGGTTAGTTGTCTATAATAATCTTACATACAATAATTCTTAAAGCTACGTTTAATGTGTAGTATTGGAATTTTGAAAAGTAGCTGAAAGAAAATCTACCGTGAATGAACTTTTACAAACATTATTCTTTTGATCTCTGGTTAACCTTAATTAAGTCGAACCCTGCTTTTAAGATAGAGCGGACACACTATTTTCATCAAAACCTGAACTCAAAAAAGAAAAGTTTAGATGAAGTGGCAGTGATTTTCAGGCAGGTTGATTTAATGGTTAATGCCATTAATGAAAAGACAGGTAAAAATGTAGATGCCGATGAAATGTACCTGATGGTGATCAGCATGATTAATGATTATGATTTCAACTTCGGCGATCTTGATCTCGAAGAGCTGTATCAGCAAATGGAGGTATTATTGCTTAACCACATGCCGTTAATCTATTGCGACAATTGTTTGCGTGTATTATCCACGCTAAAAAGCTCCGGAGATATTTCGACCAACATTTTAAGTAACACTGGATTTATCAAAGGCAAAACGCTTAGACAAGTAATTAATCACCTCGGAATTGATGCCTTTATCGACTTCCAATTGTACTCTGATGAAGTGAGGATGTCTAAACCAAATGCTGGTTTTTTTCAATTGATGATCGATCATATTGATAGGGAAAAACATCAGGATTTAACCTTGCAGGAAATTATTCATGTGGGCGATAACCCTCATGCAGACATCCGCGGCGCGAAAATGATGGGTATCAATAGTATGCTGATCCATTCCAATAACCTATCTATCTCAAATCTACTCTCATGATACCATATACCTATTCACTTCACAAAATTGATAACACGGCCAACTTTGGCTTTGATCCTAATGATTACAGCCGTTTTAAATTCGGCGATGATTTAGTTGCGCGATCCTTTGGAAAGAGCCTTGCTGATGGTTTTATTAAATATTACCTGACAGATAATCGAATTGCAGATCAGATCGTAGTAATCTCCAGTCCTTACAGCTTTATTCCAACGGCAACCTTTGCCATGAAAAATTATTTTGTTTCGCAGCTTAACCGTTGGCTGGCAGAAAATGGTGGGCTTACCGTTCAGGAGGCAAAAGTGCATCGAACCATCACTTATAAAGAAGATTATGGTGAATTAAGCGCAGAAGAGCGAATGAATCTGATAGGCAACGATTCTTTTCATATTGACCGCGATTTTCTGGAGGGTAAAACGCTTTTGTTTTTAGATGATATTAAGATCACCGGCAGTCATGAACGCATGATTTTAAAAATGGCGAAAGCATACGGTTTGAAAAATGAGATGCACATGCTTTATTTTGCCGAACTGGTAAACAAAGAGATCCATCCTAACGTAGAAAATTTTCTTAATTACCATCAGATAAAATCGATTTTCGACCTGGAAAAAATTATTAACAACGGTTATTTCTGTTTCAATACCAGGGTGGTGAAATATATTTTAAACACTGAATCGACCAGTTTTTCGATATTTTTAGAACGTATGGATCATGATTTTATTCATCAGCTTTACGATTTATCTTTAGGCAATAGTTACCATTTGATGGAGGCTTATGCTGATAATTTACAACTCATTAAAAGTTACATAAAAGACAATACTTATAAATTAATATAACATGGCTATAAACTTGCAAAAGGGGCAGAGAGAAAATATCGATGCGCCAAAATTTACAATAGGTTTAGGTTGGGATACCAACAATTCTTCAACTGGTTCTGCCTTCGATTTAGATGCTTCTATTTTTATTTTAAACGACCAGAAAAAACTAATTTCTGATGAGAATTTTGTTTTCTACAATAATCTAATTTCGCCAGATGGCAGCGTGGAGCACACAGGCGATAATTTAACCGGAGATGGCGATGGCGATGATGAGCAGATTAAGGTTGATTTAACCAAGGCTGATCCAAAAGTAAGCGAGATTTGCGTAGTGGTGACTATTCATGACGCCGAGAACAGAAGACAAAACTTCGGGCAGGTAAGAAACTCATTTGTACGGATTTTCGATGCGGTGACCAATGAAGTGATTTTAAAATACGAGCTGGAAGAAGATTTTTCTATCGAAACTGCGGTAGAATTTGGAAGAATTTACAAACGCGAAGGCAAATGGAAGTTTGAAGCCGTTGGAATGGGTATGAAGGGTGGTTTACAAGATTATTTAAACAAATATCAATAATATTATGGCAATCAATCTTCAAAAAGGACAACGCATTAGCCTTGAAAAAAGCAACGGAAGTAAGTTGCAAAACGTTTGTGTAGGCATAAACTGGGGCGCAATAGAGAAAAAAGGGCTCTTTGGTTTAAGTAAATCGAAAGAAGCAGTAGATCTTGATGCGAGTTGTGCACTATACAATGAGAATAAACAACTTTTAGAGGTGGTTTACTTTGGTAACTTAACATCTAAAAATGGATCAGTAAAGCATAGTGGTGATGATTTAACCGGAGATATGGGGGGTGATGATGGTTTGGATAATGAAATCATCACGCTTGATTTTTCTAAACTGGACGAAAATGTAGCTTATGTTGCTTTTGTGCTGAACAGCTTTAGAGGTCATGATTTCGGAACCATTCCTTTCGCTTCTATCCGCATTTACGAAGGCACAACAAAACAAGTAACAGAGGTTTTTGCTAAATTTGATATTGCCAATGGTGCTAATTTCGCTGGCCATGTATCGATGGTAATGGGCGTTTTCTACAAGAAAAACGGCGAATGGAAATTTAATGCCATTGGTGAGCCTACAAAAGATAAAAAACTGGAAGAAACAGTGAAAACGGTTACTCAAAATTATTTATAAGCCCGCTTAACCAATATTAAACTATGGAACCCAACCCTAACGTTACTCAAGACTTAACTCCGGTAAAACTGGATAAGGACGGAAATGTAGACCTTGAGAAAATAACTCCTCAGGAAACCGAAAAATATGCAGCACTGGGTAAGTCGCTGGAGCCATCTGATGTCAATTCTATTTTAAATTATGGAAGCGATACACAAAACTCGATGGAGAAATACAGTAATGATTTTCTGTCATCCGTAAGAACTTATAACAGTGGCGAAGTAGGCGGTTTGATTAATGAATTGCTTTCAGAACTGAATTACATTGATGTTTCAAAGCTGGAGCAGAGTGCCTTCAAAAGCTTTATTTCCAGGATTCCTTTCTTAAAATCGCTTGTGGTTGACGTTAAAAAACTTTTCCAGAAGTATGATGTGGTGGTCAATAACATTGATAAGATCACCAATAAGATCAAGGCTGGTCGGTTAAATTCCATAAAAGACAATAGTTCACTGCAAACCATGTTTGATAGCAACGTAAGTTATATCCACCAAATGGAAGAGCTGATTATTGCCGGACAGCTGAAGTACAATGAATTGTTGTTAAAACTGGCTGAAATGGAAGGCAGACCGGCAGATTACCAGGATTATGAAATTGCAGACCTAAGAGATTTTATCAGTCGGTTAGACAAGCGATTGGCTGATATGAAGATCGTAAGATTCATTATGTTACAGTCGCTGGCGCAGATTCGGGTGGTGCAGAATAACAATACTTCTATTGCAGAAAAAGCACAATCGATTGTTTCTACCACGATTCCGGTATGGAAAAACCAGTTAACCATTGCGGTTGCGTTACAAAGGCAAAAAGCCAATGTAGAAATGCAGAAGAAAATTTCTGATACCACGAATACCATTCTGCAGAAAAACGCAGAGATGCTAAAACAAAACAGTATTGATGTAGCTAAGGAGAATGAAAAAACTGTGGTATCTTTGGAAACCCTGAAAATGACTACTTCTTCGTTAATTGCAACGCTGAATGAGGTAAAACAGATTCACGAAGCAGGTGCACAAAGCAGAAGAGTGCTGGATGGGGAGTTAAAAACTTTAGAAGCAGAGCTGAAAAAGAACGTAACCAGGGTGAGTTAAATTAAAACATGGATGATTACCGTTTAAATATTTTAAAAAAATCGAGCACCGAAATCAACCGTTTACAGTTGCTTTCGGTGTTTTTTGATGATGAGGTTATTTATAAAATATTTTTACGCAGCCAGGTGATTCACCAGTTATTTGCCAATAATGAAGAACTGGAGATTGATAAACTTGATCTTTTTCATTTGCAGTTTACCGAAAGTGTAATTGCATTGCTGCGGAAGATCAAAAAGAGTAATGAAAAAAATGTTAGCCTGATTTACGATGAAATTGATTTAAACGAAGAATTAATCAATAAAATATCGGGTTCGGTGATTAATCAGCAGCAATTTGGTTTAGATAAGCAAAAACAATCACTAAAAATAAATCAATCTCTAAGACGTTTGTTTGCTGTTTTATCAGGGCTGAGCTTAGATTTTCCCTTCTCCAAAAACATTAATGTTTTCAGTTCCAAATACGCTAACGATTTCTATTTCGATCTGAATACCGATCAACTTGCTACACTGATAGATTTTAGCAAGAAGCAGGTGTACACCAATGTCAATGCGATTATAGAACGCAAGCTGATGGGCCTGCTTTGCAAATATGAGTTTAGAACAGAGTTTGCATTTGGCTTGAGAGCTGGCGAACTGGTGATGGAAGTGTATCAGTTTCTGGATGTCGACAAACACTTCCTGTTTTTTCCGAGTAGAAATTTATTCCTGTTCTGCGATTTATCCATCCTCAATGGGGTAGAAAAGGAAAATAATCTATCAGAAAAAGAGCGAATTGTGCAGGAGCTGGAGTATAAAAATGATAAGCTTAAAAGCAATGCAGCTATGCTTAAAGTAGCCATTCCGGCAGAGATTGTCTCTCTACTGGAAGATAGCTACATCAAAATTTCAGATCTTAATTTCTTAAATCACCTCAATAATTTCGACGTGCAATCGAACATTTTAAAGGCTATGCTGAAAACGGAATTATTTTAACTAGCGACTTAAAGTGGCCAGTTTGTTTTTAAATAATTCCATTGTGCGGCTCCAGGCTAATTTAGCAGCAGCTTCATTATACTGGGTTGGCGAAGTATTGTTGTTAAAGGCGTGGTTTACGCCGTCATAGATATAAATTTTATAATCCTTATTGTTTTCTTTCAATGCTTGCTCGTAAGCGGGGATGCCAGCGTTAATGCGCTCATCAAGACCGCCATAATGCAACATCAGGCTCGCTTTAATTTTTGGTATATCGGCAGAATTGGCCTGTGCGCCATAATAAGCCACGGCTGCCTGCAGTTTAGGATCATTAACGGCGAGTTTGTTGGCCATTCCACCGCCCCAACAGAAACCCATACAAGCCACTTTTCCGTTAGCGTCTTTTCGGTTACGAAGGTATTCAAGCCCTTTCAGGTAGTTCTGAAGATTTTTTTCCGGATCAAGTTTGCCAATTAATTCACGCCCTTTATCCTCATCTGTTGGCGTACCGCCGAAAGGCGAAAGCGCATCAACACCTAATGCAATGAAGCCCTCTGCCGCGACCCGTTTGGTTACTTCAATAATATGCGGATTTAAGCCTCTGTTCTCGTGAATAACCAATACACAACCAAACTTTTTGTTAGTTTTTGGTTTTGCCAGCACAGCTTTCATTTCCCCATCCGCACCTGGATAGGTAATATTGTCGACTATAATATCATCGCTGGTAAAAGATGCAGCAGCGGCATAATTGTTTTCGAGCAAAGGCAAGATGGTCATGGCCATTGCGGTACTACCGGCAAGCAAGGCCAGTTTCTTCATGAAATCTTTCCTGTTTAGCTGACTATGGGTGTATTCATCGTAAAGGGTAATTATTTTCTGATCCATCTGAATATTTTTTGGTTAATGACAAGATAAACATGATGAACGAACTTTTAAAGCTGATTGCCTAAAAGTTACAATATAACGCTTCCCATTTTCGTATTAAATCAATTCTGTGTTTGGTATATTTCGGTGTTAAGAAAGGGTTAGACCAATCATCGAAATTATCATAAAAAAACTTTAGGAAAAAGATATGAAAGCAAATACCTAGGTAGGGGATGGCTTCAATTTCGTCTGCAGTAAGTGGTCTGACTTCCTGGTAAGCCTTCAAAAAGATCTCGAAATCCAGATCAGCCTGTTCTTTGGTGATGGCATTGTTGAGCTGGTGAAAAAAATAGTGATTTAAAAAAGACATCAAATCATTTATAAGATAACCATGGCCTGCGAAATCAAAATCAAAGAAAGTGATTTTACCATTTTCATCGAAATGAAAGTTTTTCGGAAACAGATCATAATGGCAGTAACCTGTTGAAAATAAGTCGGTTTTAAAAGACTCGAACTTTTTAATCACCCGGTTAGCGATATCTTTCAGGTAACTTAATTCATCAGGCATGGCTTTGATGTGAAGTTCAAGCGTTGCCAGTGGATCAATCAATGTGGTCTGAAAATTAAAGAATGGTCTCGGATGCGCGAGTCTAACTACCGAGGTTGTTTGGTGAAGCTTTGCCGTATCTCTTCCGAGTGTAAGGAGTTGAGTTTCGTTAAGGTCGTATACAACTTCTCCTTCAGCAAAACTGAAAAGTACACCGTTTCTCTGGCCTTCTGCGGCCTGAAATTGCTGGATCTGTTGATCACGCTGATCCCTTATCGGATAGGAAACAGCATTTCCATTGGCCTTCAGTGCATTTAATAGTTCCACTTCGGCTTTAATTTCTTCGAGCTTCCGATGAGCATTTCTATATATTTTGAAGATATATTTGTCATCATCGTTTTCCAGCAGATAAGTATCACTTACATTTCTAATCAACAAGCGGCATTTAAAGTCAGCAGGTAACTGGTAAACATTTATCAGGTAAGCCTGTAATACGGAAGACGAAAGGGTGGAATATTGCGCAGGAAAAATGTCTAATTTCATCAGATCTGTAATTTGAGCTAAAGTTAATGTTTTAAAAAATATAGCCATTAATTAAGACTACCTTATCGGCCTCAAGGCATTCTGCTTTTTGAAGTTAGTTCTATTCCGTTGGAAGAAATATTTGATTGTCTTATTGATAGTTACATCAAGGATAAGGTTGGTATTGCTGAAAATTTCCTGAGTCTTCCGCTCGCTGCACATTTAACAGCAAATCTGCTTGCATTATTTAATGATCAACAATTAATCAGTGCCGGAACTGGCAATGCCTTAGTGGTGAATCAGGATAAATTAGTCAGAAGTGATGTGATTTACTGGCTGGATCGATCGCATAAAAACCAATATGAAAATGATTTTTTTGATCTGATGGATAAGTTTATTGTTTACCTGAACCAGACCTGCTATACTGGAATTACCGGATATGAATTTCATTATACGTTGTACGATCCGGGTACTTTTTATAAAAAACATATCGACCAGTTTAAAAATAACGGAAGCCGGCAGTATTCTATGATTATGTATCTGAACATTGGTTGGGCTTTTGGAGATGGGGGAGAGTTGTGCATTTACCATTTGGACCATACCCAAAACATTTCACCAGAAAACGGGAAAAGCGTTTTCTTTAAGAGTTCAGACCTGGCGCACGAAGTGTTGGTAACTCATAAACAGCGCTTAAGCATTACAGGCTGGTTGAAAATAGGTTAACACTTGGATAAACGTCGTATTAGACAAATAAACAAATAATTGAAAATTAACTTTGAGATTACACTGAACCCGCAGACTTAGCATATTTTTGGTGCTTCCGCGGATGATAGTTTAGAAAGCGGAAACCAACATTTAAACGAAAGATGAAGTATCTAGTAAAAGAAATAAGTGATGGAAATTGCGACATCACTTTATTGCCTGAAGATCTAAATGATCGGAATTTGTTAGCAGAAACAACAAGGCACAGCGAAAGAGATTACGAAAAAACGATTCAATTTCATTACGAACACGCATTGAAAGCAAAGGTTCACAACAACGCAGCCTTTGTATCTTTAAATGAAGATGAAAGCAATTATCCTAAAAGGGTAAACGTAAACTACCAGATTATTTATAGCTAATCATCTCTAAAAAAGCAGTATCATACCCGATACTGCTTTTTTTGCTTTTAAAGCCCTGGCAGTTTTCATTTGCTATTTATTGAAACATTCACATTTGCGTATTGTTGTTTCTGTAATCAAAGAGAAATACATGAACAATAAAGCAGAAAATACATCACCGCTGGATGATGTAAATGAGAGAAAAGATCAGGAGCAGTTAAGTCAGCAGGCATTAGGCAATTCTGAAGCAGCACAAAGCGAAGATTTATCCGCCAATAACGATCTATTAAGTACACCCGTTACCACCGGTACAGGAGGCAACCCGGCTGCTGCGGCACCAAATTCGCTAATTGTACACGAAGATGAAAGTGGCGAAAACCGTTACGAAGAAGGAGAATCTACTACCGGTAAAGACGAAAAATAATTTGATTTATAGAAAAAGGCAGTATGGCAGAGGTTAAATTTCAAAATGACGGGGCAGCGCCTGATGCATTTAATTTGTTCGATGAGGATAAAAAGATTGGTGAAATGATCGTGGAAACCATTGGAGATAACCTTAAAGTTTACCATACGGAAGTTGATGATGATCAGGCTGGTAAAGGTTACGCGAAAGAGCTACTCAATGCCATGGCCGATTATGCCAGATCCAACCAACTGAAAGTAATTCCATTGTGCACCTATGTGGCTTTGCAATTTAAACGGCATCCTGGTGACTATGCCGATATTTGGAATCAGGAAGTTAAGCCCGAGTTTTAAGGGCGCAGCCTATAGTTTTTAAATCTTTAGTTTCGCTATTTTAAAAGGGCATTAGCAAAGGAAGGGGTAGCAAATCCAACGCGAACTAATTGCGATTCCGGCATTGGCTACGCTTTTGAAATACTGCGCCACTTTGCGGTTTGGCACTAACCCGGTCTGAATAGCAACCTTTAATCCAGTTGTGCAAGTGTAATTCCCGTCATTAAACTGGCAAGGAATTACCTGTAGCACTACTGTTGAAAATGAGGATCATTTTTGCGATAATGACGCTAATAATTTTTCCAAGTTATCGATGCTCATTTTAAAGCCTGGTTCAAAGCCCATTTCAATCATTTTTTCTAAACGGGCAAGTGATTCATTTACGATGGTGATATCTACCTTCGTAAGGCCGTTTTGCTCACTGAAAGTATAATCCCAGGCAGAACCGGGCAATTCCGGATTTTCATCTGCATCTGCAAACGAATTATACATTTTAAAATTAGTTTTCGGAGTAATGGAAGTATATTCCTGAATAGACCAGCGCTCCATTCCCTCTGGACTTACCATCGCATAAAATCTTCTTCCACCAACTTCGAAGTTCAGGTATTTTGTTCTGGACGCCCATGGTTTTGGCGCTACCCATTGATCCAGAAGTTCTTTTTTTGTAAAAGCATCCCATACCAATGGTAGTTCGGCATTAAATTCTCTGGTAATGTATACCGTTTTTTCAGGTTTGTTAACGGTAAATTCGAATAATAGATTAGTTTCCATAATGTTTATTTTTAAGATTGGGTTTTCATATTTAATAACAATTCATCCAGCTGATTAAACCTGGTTTCCCAAATTGCCCTGAACTGTTCCAGCCATTTGTCTATCTCTTTCATTTTATCAACTTCAAGTGAATAATAGATTTCTCTACCTTGATGTTCCTGTTTAATCAGTTCGCATTCTGTAAGTATGCGCAAGTGCTTTGAAACGGCCTGCCGTGTCGTATTAAAATTGTCTGCAATGGCATTAGGCGTCATTGCCTGTAAAGCAATTAAAGCGATAATGGCTCTTCTTGTAGGATCGGCTATTGCCTGGAAAATATCTCTTCTCATAAATAATACGCTAAATGAAACTATTTGGTTGCAAGTATATGTGAAACCATTTGGTTTCGCAAATTTATTTTCATTTTATTTATATATTGCTGTGTAATACCTCGACTGAAATATTTGCAAACGGCTTCCATGAAGAAATATAGTTAATTGTTTCATTCGATTTCATTTTACTGTTTTGTCGGCAATGAGAGTTTTAGACGTAATTAAAGCAATAGTAGCAGTGCATTAACATCCTGGTTGCTGAGGAATGATAATAAGATCACCAGTTGCAGATTCATTGAAAGGCACTTCTCAATATTAAGTTATCTCATTTATTTATTTTAGAAGAATTGTTTTAAATTTGTTCTCAAAGGATAAGATTATGAAAGTATTACTGGATATAAAGAATACTGAGGTACCTACATTCATGGAAATGTTAAAGACATTTACAGGGGTAAAAGCAGAATCGATTTCTAATCGCGATGCTGAGTTGTTAACCGAAATCAAGCATATCAAAAAAGCTTTCAAGGACTTGGAAAAAGTCAAAGCAGGGAAGCTTAAAATACGCCCAGCATCTGAATTGCTCAATGAACTATAATGTTTACACGATTGCTTATTTTGATAGGCAATTAAAACGTCTTGTAAAAAAATACCCATCTTTAAAGTCTGAACTTGTCGAACTAATAGCTACCCTATCCGCAAATCCTGAAACAGGTACAGATTTGGGTAACAATTGCTTCAAAATCAGATTGGCAATTGCATCCAAAGGTAAGGGAAAATCTGGTGGTGCTAGAGTAATAACATACGTGACCATCCAAGAGAAATCTATATTTTTACTGTCTATCTATGACAAATCGGATCAATCCGACATTAGCGACAAGGAATTACTACGCCTTCTTGATTACACAAAATAAATAGTTCAAGATACTGCTAAGATTATTTTCTTGAAAGAAATAACATTCAAAAAAAAAACACACAAGTTGTGTTAACCTTGTGTGTTTAGTACTCGGGGCGGGAATCGAACCCGCACGCCTTTGAAAGCACAGGATTTTAAGTCCTGCGTGTCTACCAGTTCCACCACCCGAGCAGGCGATTAACCTTTTAAAATAAATGCCTCCTGGTAAGAAGGCATTCAGAGCGAAAGACGAGATTCGAACTCGCGACCCCGACCTTGGCAAGGTCGTGCTCTACCAACTGAGCTACTTTCGCAAAAAGAAACATAATCCGTGTTCCTTTGGGGTTGCAAATATAGGAATATAAATATCAGATGCAAAAATAAATTGATAAATTTTCTCACCCAGGGTTATAGCTAAAGTGATGAACAGCATAATTCCGATTAATTCTTCAGATTCTACCCTCCATTTCATTATCATAACCGGGATTTTCTTCCCCTATAGGCTAACCAGGTAATTAATTGCCTTGCCAGCTTGATTTACTTAGATTTAGGTATTGCTGTAGAAAATGTTCTAAGTCTCTAGTATCAGCTAGCTTTTCCCTGACTACCTGTTGATCTAAACGTACCTGTAAGCAAGTTAGTTCGCAGTGATGCTGGCCGCATAACCGCCATTCCTGACCATTTTTATACTGATCTTATCTTCCGCTTTAACTTGTATGGTCTTCTTCCGGTAATCCATTGCCTGTCGGCCAGCATTGATTCCATCCTCAAAATAAGTCATGGTATAAGTTGTGCCTTTGGAAAGGAAATCCAGATTTATCGGTATAGTTCTGGTCTGTTGTGCGCCGTTGGTGATGCCGCCAATAAACCATTTATTCCCTTTACGCTTTGCAACAACAGCCAGTTCGCCCACCTCTGCAGCGAGTGCCTTCGTCTCATCCCAGGTTGTCGGTACTGAAGTGATAAATTCGGTGCAGTCCAAATTACGGTAATATAGTGTAGGGTTATCTGCCAGCATCTGGATCCCACTCTCAAATACAACAAAGAGTGCCATTTGATAGGCACGGGTACCAATGCTTGCTGCATTCGGTCTTTCGGCACGGTATGCTTCGGGTTGCATGCTAATCATGGCGCCAGGTGTGTAATCCATCGGGCCAACTGCGTTTCGCATAAAGGGCAGAAACAGGCTGTTTTTAGGCTGCGTTCCACCCATTTGCTCCATACCTCTTACGCCTTCGTAAGAGATTAAGTTGGGGTATTTATATTCTAATCCGGCAGGTTTAAAAGCACCGTGAAAGTCGACCAGTAATTCATTTTTGGCAGCCTCTTTGGCAACCCGTTCGTAGTAATTGACCATCCATTGGTCGCTGCGATCCATAAAGTCGATCTTAACGCCTTTAACTCCCCACTCCTTAAACGTTTTAAAAAGGTTCATATTTTTGTGTACGGTAAGCCAGGTAAGCCAAACTACAACGCCTACGTTCTTCTCTTTCCCATAACGGATCAGTTCGTGAACATCCACTTTTGGGTTTGGTGTATAAGGATCGGTAGTGGTGGCCGCCCAGCCTTCATCCATGATAATGTATTTCAAACCAAACTTCGCCGCAAAATCGATGTAATATTTATAGGTTTCCAGGTTGTAACCGGATTCGAAGTTAACATCGGGGCCGTAGGGTGCCGCATCGTTCCACCATTCCCAGCTCGCCTGGCCCGGTTTAATCCAGTTAACATCTTTGATCGCACTGGCCGATGCCAGCTGTAATGTCATCGTATTTTCCAGGAGTTGCCTGTCATCCGTAGTGATTACAAAATATCTCCATGGGAAACTTCGGTTACCAGTCGTTTTAGCAATATAATCAGCTTCTTTTACAATCTTCAAGCTTCGGTCGCCATCTTCATCAAAGGCCAGCGGCGCTTTAGGAAAGGCCGCATTCATTCCATTGTTACCTGAACCTTTGAGAAAAAGGCAAGGATAATCTGTTAAATCTGATTCACTAACCAAAATCTTATACTGCTTTTTGGTGTCAATTAATACCGGTAAAGTACTCATTTTAGTGTTCCAGCTACTAGAACTTACTGTTGAATAGTTCTCTTCATAAGCCGTTTTAAATCCTTCAGGTTGTTGAACATGTAAATCGTAATTTGCAGGAAAATTTAAGTCAACTTCTTCATTTAAAACCTCTAAGTCACCCTTTTTCTTAGTAATAAAACGATAAGCAACCCCATTGTCGAACACCCTGAATTCAACGGAGTAGTTGCCTTTAAAAGTCATTAGTAACTTATTGTACCTGGAGGTAACCGTAGCATACTTTAAAGAAATATAAGGTTTGATAGTCGTTTCTGAAGTTAAAGATTTGGCGCTAATTAATTTTGGGTTATTTCCCAGTACATCATTTCTGAGCACCAATCCCAGGCGGTTATTGTCGAATAATTTATCGTCACCGAAAAATACTGAATACCGCAACTTGTCATCTACATTAACGGCAACTTTGATTGCACCATTCGGAGATTTAATTTCATATGGTTTCTGCGCAAATCCGCTCACGAAAAAAGCAACAAAGAAAGCGATGGTGAGGATTGGTTTCTTAAATTTCACTAATTGAGTATACATGTTGCTAAATTATAGTTTTCAATGAAAATCATTGATTATCTTATGCTTAGATCGCTATAATGTTACATGTAAAGAAAAGGCTGCTATTTTTTGGTTAGCGCAGTTAAAAAAACTGGTTGCGTCTGTTTAAAGTCGTGCCATATATCAACGCGATTCGCCCGTTCTTTCCAACATCACAGACCAAGAGCTATTACGCTCGTTCGGGAACGAGCGTAATATATTCAAAAACAGAAATTTCTTTGTTGGCGATCTAATGGAAGAAATATGATTAAATCTGCACTTCATTATCCAGTTTCAATCCTCTAGCAAATGCGTCTGCGTTGATAAAGGTTGTCGTTGCAATCTGCTGCATGGCCTCTCTGGTAAAAAATCCCTGGTGAGAGGTGATCAGTACATTGGGGAAAGAGATCAGCCGTGAGATAAGGTCGTCCTGAATTACATCTTCTGAAAGATTTTTAAAGAAGAGTTTTGATTCCTGTTCATAAACATCTAATCCTACGGAACCCAGTTTTCTGGATTTAAGTGCCTCGATTACATCCTGCGTATTGATTAATCCACCACGACTGGTATTAATCAGCATAGCGCCCTGTTTAAAGAACTGGAGGGTAATATGATTAATCATGTGGTGATTTTCCTCGGATAACGGACAGTGCATGGAAACAATCTCAGCATTGCTGATAACCTCCTCAAGCGTACCATATTGCAGGCCATCCGCTACCAACTCCTGATTAGGAAAGGGATCGTATGCCATTATCTGACAGCCAAAGCCTTTGAGAATGCGATAGAGTGCCTTACCGATGTTACCTGTGCCGATAATCGCAACCTTGGTTCTATGTAGGTTAAAGCCCATCAAACCTTCCAGCGAAAAATTACCTTCTCTAACCCGGTTGTATGCTTTATGTGTTTTTCTGTTTAAGGTCAGAATCATAGACATCGTATATTCTGCAACAGCCTCGGGAGAATAGGAGGGAACCCGCAGAATCTTAATCCCGGCATCCCCGGCAGCATCAAGGTCGATATTGTTAAACCCTGCACAACGCAAAAGTATTACTTTGACGCCATTCTCTTCCAGCCGTTCCATTATTTGCTGATCGGCACGATCGTTCACAAAAAGACAAACGGCATCAAAGCCCTGAGTGAGGGATGCATTTTTTGTGCTGAGTTGTGCTTCAAAAAAAACCAGTTCATGCCCGGTATTGTATTCTTCTAAAAACTCCTGGTCGTATTTGCATGTGCTGAACACGGCGATTTTCATAATATTCAAATTTTATGTAAGATAGGTTATTTAAGCAGGCGATTTGATCAAAACCGAATTTAACCGGCTTTTATTTTCTGAGGATCAAGGCCTTATTGTACTCATAATTCATCTGACCAATATGCAGTGATGAAATCCCCTGGGGGCATTCTACGGCACATGCTTCTGTGTTGGTACAATGGCCAAAACCTCCTGCATCCATTTGACTTATCATTTTAATTACCCGATCTGCTGATTCTATTTTTCCCTGAGGGAGTAGCGCCAGGTGAGCTATTTTGGCGGAAGTGAACAATGCTGCGCTTGAATTTTTACAGGTAGCTACACAGGCACCGCAGCCAATGCAAGCTGCGGCATCAAATGCAGCCTCTGCAATATGATGTGCTATCAGGGTACTGTTTGATTCTGGTGCCTGACCAGTAGAAGCAGAAATATAGCCGCCAGCCTGAATAATATGGTCGAAAGATGAACGGTCTGTTTTCAAATCTCGTAATATGGGAAAAGCTGCAGCACGAAAAGGCTCGATGTAAACGGTATCTCCATCTTTGAAACTTCTCATGTGCAACTGGCAGGTTGTTGTGCCCGTTAACGGCCCGTGTGCCCTTCCGTTAATCATCATGCCGCAGGCACCACAAATTCCCTCTCTACAATCATGGTCGAATTCGATTACCCGCTCGCCTTTTAAGATTAACCTTTCGTTCAGTAAATCAAGCATTTCCAGAAAAGACATATGTTCGGAAATTCCATCCACTTCGTAATCCATCATGCTTCCGCCAGATGTCCTGTTTTCCTGACGCCATACTTTAAGATATAGTTTCATATAATATGCTTAAATAATTTATTTATAACTTCTAACCGTAAGTTTTACTGCTTCAAAAACCAATGGTTCTTTGTGCAGTTCCTGCTGTACCTCTTCGCCTTTCCACTCCCATGCTGATACAAAGCAGAAATCTTCATCATTGCGCAACGCTTCCCCCTCAGGTGTTTGGTATTCTTCCCTGAAATGCGCACCACAGGATTCTTCCCGCTGCAAAGCGTCATAACACATCAGCACCCCAAGTTCCAGGAAATCTGCAACGCGTCCGGCCTTTTCAAGCTCCGAGTTTAGCTGATCATCTCCGGTAATTTTCAATTCGTGGTCAAAAGATTGCTTTAGTGCTTTAATTTCTATAACTGCCGCTTCCAAACTTTTTTTAGTTCTGGATAATCCGCATTTATCATATAATAACTTACCCAGCGCTTTATGAAAATAGTCTGCAGAAAGATGTCCGTCTACATTTAAGAACCTTATAATTTGTGCTTGAACTGCATCTTCTGCGTCTTTAAAAGCGGGATGTTCCGTTGTTACTTTATCGGCTTTAAGTTCTCCGGAAAGATAATTTGGGATGGTATATGGTGATATAAAATAACCATCAACGCAGGATTGAAGCAGCGAATTTGCGCCCAACCGATTTGCGCCATGATCTGAAAAATTTGCCTCGCCTAATGCGAAAAGGCCAGGTATGGTCGTCATCAAATTATAATCTACCCATAATCCGCCCATGGTAAAGTGAGCGGCAGGAGAGATCAGCATCGGTTCCTTGTAAGCATCTACACCATTTATTTTATCATACATCCGAAAAAGATTGCCATATTTTTCTTCAATTTTTTCTCTTCCCTGTTCTTTTATTGCTTTTGAAAAATCAAGACATACTGCATTTTTCATCGGACCGACTCCACATCCGGCATCAATCCTCTCTTTTGCAGCCCTGGAGGAAATGTCTCTGGGAGATAGGTTTCCAAAAGTTGGATAACGGCGTTCCAGGTAATAGTCTCTTTCCTCTTCAGGAATATCGTTTGGTGGCCGTTCATCTCCCACCTTTTTAGGAACCCAGATTCTGCCATCGTTCCGCAGTGATTCCGACATTAGTGTTAGCTTAGACTGAGTTTCGCCAATTTGTGGCAAACAGGTGGGATGAAACTGGATCCAGCTTACTCCAGACATAAAAGCACCCTTTTTATGTGCCCTCCAGATGGCAGATGTATTACAGCCCATTGCCAGGGTAGAGAGGTAATAAACTTTTCCATAACCGCCAGTTGCCAGCACCACTGCATTTGCCGCGTGGCGCTCAATTTCTCCTGTTTCCAAATTACGGGCAATTATTCCCCGGGCTTTTCCATCAACCAAAACCAGATCGAGCATTTCGTGACGCGTATAGGTTTTAACTTTTCCGGCAGATACTTGTCTCATAAGCGCCTGATAGGCACCCACCATGAGCTGTTGTCCGGTTTGTCCACGTGCATAAAAAGTACGCGATACCTGCACGCCTCCAAAAGAACGGTTATTCAGGTAACCGCCATACTCCCTGGCAAAGGGTACACCTTGTGCAACTGCCTGATCAATTAAGGCCAGCGAGCATTCTGCCAAACGGTAAACATTGGCTTCACGGGAACGGAAATCGCCTCCTTTTATGGTGTCGTGAAACATGCGGAAAACACTGTCTCCATCATTTTTATAATTCTTCGCTGCATTAACGCCGCCTTGCGCGGCTACAGAATGTGCTCTTCTGGCAGAATCCTGAAAACAGAACGACTTTACATTGTATCCCTGCTCTGCCAGGGTTGCAGCACAGGAAGCACCCGCTAATCCGGTGCCGACTACAATGATATCTAGTTTTTTTCGGTTGGCGGGATTAATGAGATTGGAACTATCCTTATAATTTTTCCATTTATCGGCCAGTTCGCCGGCCGGAATTTTTGAATCCATCATTATGAATTGAGATTAAAATAAATATAACAGGGAATAAGCATAAAGCCGGTTGTAATTAACAGCGTGTAAAACCAGCCGAAAATTCTTACGGTCTTTACATATTTTGGATGATAGAGACCCAACGTTCTGGTTGCACTAAAAAAACCGTGTAACAGGTGAAAGCCGAGTGCCAGAAAGGAAATTTCGTAGATGAGCACATACCAGCCCTGTTGGAACGAGGAAATTACAATGGCGTATAAATCCTTATTCCCTTTGGCATCTAAAGGCAGATGGCCAAATTTGTACACATACCAGTAATCTTTAAAGTGAATGATGAGAAAAATTAAGATGATGGTTCCTAGTATGCCCATGTTTCTGCTGTTCCAGCTACTTACTTCGGCTCGCTTGTCATACACATATTTTGTTCCATTGGCCTTTTTGTTTTTTAACGTAATGAGTAAGCTATAAACCGCATGTCCGATCAGCGAGAGATAAAGTACATAGGAGATGATTTTGATGATAATATTTCCCGAAAGCAGGTGAGAATACCAGTTGAACTGTTCTCTGGCTTCAGATTCCGGCAAAAGTAACTGCAGATTTCCCAGCAGGTGAATTACGAGGAAAAAACAGAGGAATAATCCTGTTGCAGCCATAATAAGCTTATAAATTAATGTTGTCTGTTTCATATTTATTTTTAACGTGAATTAATTTTTAAGCATCACTACCATAGTCCGATTACTTTCCACCACAGTCCACCAACGAGAAACCAGACCAGCAAAAACAATACACTCATAAAAAAGCCTTGTTTCCACCAATCTTTTAAATCAACATAAGTACTGCCGAAGAAAATAGGAGCGGGTCCGTGTCCGTAATGGGTAAGTGATCCCATTAATGAAGCACAGGCACCTAAGAAAATGGCGAGCATGGTTCCGGGTACGCCTACAGCAATACCAACTGCTAAAAACACGGAGTACATGGCTGCCACCTGTGCAGTTGCACTGGCAAACATATAATGGCAATAAGAATAAACCAATATGATCACCGGAAAGGCCAGTTGCCAGCTTAAATGTGCCATTTGGCCGCCTACTAAGTGACCAAACCAACCGATAAAGCCTAAAGAATTTAAGAAAGAACCCATCATTACGAGTGAAGAAAACCAAACAATAGTATCCCACGCCCCTTTTTCGGCTTTAACGTCTTCCCAGTTTAATACGCCGCATAGCAGCAGGATACACAAGCCAATTAAAGCACCGGTTGTGGCATCAATAGCAAATAGGTTCCCAAAAATCCAGAGTACCAGTAAAATGATAAACGTGGCAACCATTAACCATTCTTTAACAGTTATCGGTCCCATTTCTTTTAGCTGTTTAGCTGCAATTGCAGGTGCTTCTTTGGTTTCCTTTAATTCGGGCGGAAAAACTTTATATAGAAATAAGGGCACAAGAATAAAACAAACCAGCCCCGGAACCAGGGCAGCGATTGCCCAGCTACCCCAGGTAATGGTAACCCCTAAATCTTTTGCGAACTTTTGTGCCATTGGATTACTGGCCGTGGCGGTTAAAAACATCACCGAGGTGATCATATTTGCATTGTAGCTGCTCAGGGTTAAAAAGGCCCCGATTTTACGGTGGGTTTCTGGTTTCTCAGGAACCGAGCCCATGTTTACTGCAATGGACTTCATAATCGGATAAATCACTCCACCTGCTCTTGCCGTGTTACTTGGGATGGCTGGTGCTAAAATTAAATCTGCTGTATTTAATCCGTAGGCAAGACCTAATGGGCTTTTGCCGAAAACCTTAATAAAACTATAAGCAATCCGTGTACCCAATCCGGTTTTAATAAATCCCCGGGCAATAAAAAAGGCTAAGCCGATCAGCCAGATGGTTGAATTACCAAAGCCACTTAAAGCGTTCTGAATAGATTTCACCGGATCACCGGGAGCCAGCACCTGTGTAGCTGCACAAAGGGTAATGCCAATAATTGCCATGGTACCCATTGAGGCCGCTTTGGAAATGATTCCCACGATCGTAGCTGCGAAAATGGCCAGCAAATGCCAGGCGTTGGGCTTAACGCCATCGGGTACAGGAATAAACCAGATGACAATACCAACCACCAGGGTGATGATGAGGGATTTAAAATTAATTTCTTTCATGATAGGGGTTTATTAAAAGCGGATTTGAAGTTGAACATAGCCCAGGCTATGGTTGTAGGTTGAGGTTAAGGGAATCTGTTTTTTGAATCGGTCTACAGCTACGCCAAACTGAAGGGCAGCGTAAAAGTCGTCGGCAAAAATCAGCGAAACGTTGGGGATAATGGTCTGCCTGGTATTACTGGCCAGTTTATAATTTTCGTCGAAATATTCATACCGACTGGAGAATTCTACCGCACGCAGCCTTTTGCTCTGGTGATTGTAACGAAGTGTTGGAAAGAAATAAAATCCTTGCATCTGGTACTGACTTAAATCAGGACGAGCAGATTGCTTTTCTGCGTTATAGGCCAGAAAATTTGCACCAGTCTTGTATTCAGCCATTAAGAGTAGATCGAACTTTGCAGATAAAGGAATTTTCGCGGTTGCATCTGCACCGTAAGCTTTGCCAATACTGCTGGAACCCAAACTGCCGGAACCTGCATTTACACCAACCGTAAAACCCTTTAAAAGATCGGCTTCCAGCCTGCCGTAAAGATTTTTGGTGTTATTATCATCAGAAGACTGGTTCTTATTATTGCCATTGTAAGCACCTGCAAAATACCTCAATTTACCATTAGGGATTACATTCCCCAATACGGAAAGCCCGGTCTGGAAACTCTGCCATCCATTTTTACCAAAGGCGTAATATTGGTTAGAGAAATCCAATGTGCGGATAATGTCAACAGCTACAACATCTTCAATCCCAAAGAACGGGCGAAACTGACCAGCCTGGAGGTTAAAGTATTTATTTAACGAATATTTGATATAGGCGTTTTCCAAAACCTTATTGGTTGGGTCGCTGTTAAATTCAGCCAGGTTGGCCAGAATATTCGCCGAAAAATGGTCATTGATATCGCCCTTTACCATTACTCTGGCCCTTTTAACCAGGAAAGTATTGGATATTGCTTTTGATGTGGCGGGTTCGAAGTTTTTGCCGTTTATATCAACATTATTATCCAGAGAAAGCACATATCTGGTTTGCAGCACACCTGCAAAAGTTAATTTCCTTTTGTAAGCAGAATAATTTTTGAGGGTATCTGTTAGCGTTGTCCTGTCTTTTTGCTGCGCATTGGCAAACAGGAAACAACCAAATAAGGTAAAGAATATGGGGTAGATTTTTTTCATATGTTATCTATTTAGGATGTGATGTAAGGTGCCTAAAATCTGCATCAGTCGTCATGATGGCAGTCAGCTCAAAGAGTGATGTAGATCAGTATTCTCCGGCAGATAAGGGTTATCTTGGGTGGTCCAACCAATGTGGGTTGAATATTAAAATTCATTGCTATGCCTTATCTACAACTAGATGTCATTAGAAATTATCCATATGAGACCAAACAACTGCTTGCAAAAAAACTTGGAGCGCTTTATTCGGAAATTATGAAAGTTGATCAGAACAGAATTACCATAAGTATTAATGAATTGGGAGAAGGCTCGATCTGGCGTTGCAGCAATAATGAACCTGTACCTGCTGCAATGATGATGTGCGATATCCGTAGTGGAAGAGATGCAAATACCAGGGCTTTACTTTCGAAATCAATAATAGCAATATGTAATGAAGTTCTAGAACTGGAAGCTGGACAGCTCAATATCGAATTTACCCAGCATGTTGGTGATGAAATGTATCACCAGAGGTTAGGGGGATTTAGTGCGGATTGGAATGCCGATGAGGGCTCCATTTAATGACCATGATAAATTAAAGTCTGATGGCGATTTTTCTAACTTTTTGGAATTTTTATTAGCCTGCTAAATCCAAAAAAAATGTACATCAAAATAGTTACGAAATAATAGGTAGTGAGCTGGATATTTTAAAGCTTAAGAATTGTAATTTAGAACCGCACTAGAATAGCCAAATAGTCTCATGATGTTTTCCAATTGAAAGCTTTAGAGAAAAGATGTGCACAAGTACCATTTTTAAATAAAATAAACAGCAGATTTCTATAATTAAACGTCATGATTAAATTTAAACTCGGTTTTTTAAAGTTGCTTTTTAGTGCATGCATGGTTTTACTCTGCACTTTTTCCTTTGCCGCAAAACCTGGATATTATTACCAGATAAAAATTTACCATATAAAGGATATAAACCAGGAAAATACAGTGGACGCTTATTTGAAGAATGCTTATTTACCGGCGTTACATCGGTATGGCATTGCAAATGTTGGTGTATTCAAACCCATTAAAAAGGATTCTTTAGAACAGTTAATCTATGTGTATATTCCAGTTAAAAAGATGGATCAGCTCTTAAAACTGGAAGAGGCACTGGAAAAAGATCACCAGTACCAGGAAGCCGGAAAAGACTATCTAAATGCCACTTTTAACAATCCGCCTTTTTTAAGAATAGAGAATGTTCTGTTAAAAGCTTTTGATGCTATGCCGGTTCCCGCCATGCCTAAACTTTCATCGCCGAAAGCAGAAAGGGTGTACGAACTTCGTAGTTATGAAGCCAGTACAGAAAAGCTCTCTCTAAATAAAATTGCCATGTTTAATGAATCTGAGATTAGCATTTTCAGTAAGCTTGATTTTAATGCTGTATTTTATGGGCAGGTAGTATTTGGGAGTAAAATGCCAAATCTGATGTATTTAACAACCTTTAACAATAAGGCCGACCGTGATGAGCATTGGGCTGCATTCGGACCAGCATATAAAGAAATAAGCGGATTACCACAATACCAGAATAACGTTTCGAAAAATATCACCCTTTTTCTTTATCCGGCAGATTATTCTGATTTTTAGCTTTAAATCTGTTTATTTTGTTCATCAATGGTTCCTTTATTGAGAAGAACCATCATGATTTAACTTTAATGGGGTAAATTACCATCAAATAGAGGGCAATTATTTAGAAAAGAGGAACGATGAGCATCCATCAGGGTTCCTCTTTTCTAAATCCTAACTGATAGTATATCTATCCACTATCGTTTTTATGAGAGTTGATCATCACGAACGTTCCGTCTCCTGCTAAATTTTTCTACTGCGTTAAAACCAGAAACGCTAACCTCATAACTAACCAATATTTAAGCTTCTTCCAGCCGCACTTATAAAGATATCCTGATAGAACGATCAATTTTAATCTGTATTGATACTTCATTAATGTGTAAGGGTATCTAAAGATTTCAATCGATTGAAACAATATAATTAAAGACTTTAATGGATATTAAACAAAGCAGGACGGTTTATGCAGATGTTTTTGAGTATAATGAGTGAACTAACTAAATATTACCGTGGAAGCAAATACCCCAGATCTCCAATCTTTTTCTTGTGTAAAAAACGACCAGAATCCATTCCGCATCAGTTCAATGTATTTCAGGTGGATCTTCTCCATGCTCCTGCTTTTTTATTTATCGGGCACGGTGAAAGCACAAATACCAGTAACAGTTGATGATGCAAATCCGCATCAGATTTTTACGTTCAACCACATCGCCGTTCTCGAAGATGTTTCTGGAAAATTAAACCTCGAACAAGTACGCGCTGCATCTGATCAGGATAAATTCAAAATTAACGTAAACAGGATTCCCAAAAATGACCACGTGGCTTCAGCGTATTGGTACCGCTTTAAGATCGCACACCATTCTACTTCTTCAAACCGTTGGATGCTGGAGTTTTTTGATCAGTCGATTAACAACCTCGAGCTTTATATACCTGATGGCTTAAATGGCTACCAGGTTCACCGTTTTGGAACAGATTACCCGTTTTCAAAAAGATTTTATGGTCATAAAAATTTTTCTTACGACCTGGAGAATAAGTCTGATCAACTCCTGACCTATTATATCCGCATTAAATCACCCAATCCCGTGAGTGCCATCGTTGTACTCCGTAACTGGCGATGGTTTGTGGGCTATGCAATAGGGGAGTACTTCATTTTTGGCATCTTTTACGGTATGATACTTGTGTTTTGCCTATATAACCTGTTGATGTATTTTGCAGTAAAGAGGAAACAATATCTGTTTTATGTACTTTACAATCTGGGTATCGGGCTCTATGAGCTGTGCAATGATGGTATCGCCTTTCAATATCTGTGGCCTTCTTTCCCGGTTGCCAACGCGTATGGTTTTGGTGTAGCACTTTTTGTAAGCAGCATCTTCGGAATGCTATTTACCATGAACTTCCTTTATCTGAAATTTAAAGCTCCTGGGTTTTATAAAGCTGTTATCATATTGATCACACTCAGATGTTTATTTTTTATTGCCTGTTTGTTTAATACCAGTCTGTTTAACCTGAAAATAATTGAATTATTGCCGCTAATTGTTGTTTTTATGGCAGGCCTCGAGGTATACCGGAAAGGATATAAGCCAGCCTTATTTTTAGTTCTGGGTTATGGTTTTCTGTTAACCGGTTTTTTAGTTAAAGTACTTTTATTGTTGAAATGGCTACCATACGGCACCCTGGTTTATTATAGCCTGAGCATTTGTTTCATTATGGAGATGATTTTGATTTCATTTGCCATTGGAAACAGTATCAGGACTTTAAAAAAGAAAAAAGACCGCGTACAGAAGCGGATAATTGAACAACTCCGTACAAATGAAGTGCTTACTCAAACCCTTAACCGGGAGCTTTCCATTCTGGTAGAAGAACGCACAATGGAGATTCAAAAAAAAGTTGAGGTAATTGAGCAGCAAAATCTCGAAATCTCCCTCATGAATAATATTCTTAAAAAAGATAATAGTGAATTAAACCTCAATATCCAACGTGCTACCAAGGCCAGATTAACCGCTAAAGCGGTAGACTTCGAAGAATTCAGCAGAATTTATCCCAATAAAGAGCATTGCTATAAATACATTGCCAATCTTAAATGGAGCCAGGGATACGCCTGCAGAAAATGTAACAATACGCATTTCTTAGCCAGCCAAACCCTATATGGAAAAAGGTGTACAAAATGCGGATACGATGAATCTGTCATTTCCAATACTATTTTTCAAAATAGCAAGATCCCCATTAATAAGGCGCTATATATGCTATTTATGGTTTACAGTACAAAAGGAACAATTTCTTCTTATAAACTTTCGCAAATGCTCGCCATCAGGCAAAGTACCTGCTGGACATATAATGCTAAAATGCAAAAGCTATTTCACCTCAGAAAAGACGATTTGAAAAAAGCAGGGGAAGATGGATGGAGTAAACTCGTGCTGGAGAATCCATCATTGATCTCCTGACAAGCATTTCCATACTCACAGCAAAAAAAAGATTATAAAAAAGAATGTTTACCATGCGTATTAGTCAAAAACAGATCAGACACTTATACTGCTGTCAAAGCCATTTTTAACTTGTAGTGTTTGCGTATCAAGCGTATTGGATGTGATTGTAACTATCTAGTTTTTAGCGTTTTGTGAATTATTTTGTTTGGTATTTTTGGTTAAATCAGATAGGTTTGTATCTGTTAATCAACCTAACCAAATAAAATATGAGCAAAAGAATTACCCTTCTTATTAGTTTGGTTTGCTTTGGAATTTCATTCTGCTTTGGGCAGGATATTATGCTAAGGGGAACCATAAAAGACAAATCAGGTGCTTCACTTCCTGGAATTTCTGTAAAAGTTAAAAACAGTAAAACAGCTACTTCTTCTGGGGTAGATGGAAATTTTGCGATCACCGTGCCCGCCAATGGTACGCTGGTTATTTCAGCAGTTGGCTTCATTACGCAGGAAGTTGGTGTAAATCAGCGAACCAATGTTTCCGTAACCCTGCAGGAGGAATCCAAAAGCCTGACAGATGTTGTGGTGATCGGTTACGGAACAACGACTAAACGCGATGCTACCGGCGCAATTTCAAGCGTAAAGGCTACTCAGCTCGAAAATGAAAACCCGCAAAGTATTGCCGATGTGCTTAAAGGAAACATTCCGGGTTTATCGGTGGGATTAAGTTCGAGTGCAAAAGGCGGAGGCGATTTACTCGTGCGTGGAAAATCTACCTTAAGTGCAGGATCTTCTCCTTTAATCGTGCTGGATGGTGTAATTTATAATGGGCAACTGGCAGACATTAATCCTAACGATATCGATGGAATCGATGTATTGAAGGATGCAAGTTCGCTTGCTGTTTACGGCGCCAAAGCTGCAACAGGGGTAATCGCCATTACAACAAAAAAAGGCAGGGGCGAATCCCCGACTATTACGGTTAATACCAATGTAGGGTTGGCTCAGGTGGCTAAAAATATGCGTCCTTACGATGGTGAAGATTTTCTCAGCTGGAGGGGAGATGTTTTAAGAAGCGGTGCTACAACACCTGAATATTTATACAATGATCCCAGAAACCTGCCTGCCGGCGTGTCGCTTACACAGTGGCTAAACGGTCAAACCGGAGATCCGGTAGATCTTTGGCTAAACAGGCTCAATCTCGTAGCCAATGAAAAGGCAAATTACCTTGCAGGGAAAACCACCAACTGGTATGATGATATCTTCAGAACAGGTTTCCGCCAGGATCATACCTTATCCTTAAGTGGAAAAAAACAAGAAATCACCTATTATATGTCGCTGAATTATCAGAAGAATCAGAATGTAATTGAAGGTGGCGATTATACCGCTATCCGTGGAAGAATCAACCTGGAAGGCGAGGCTGCAAAATTCTTAACGCTGGGCATGAATGTTCAATTTGCAGACCGCGATGAAGCCAGAACGGGCGATGGTTCAACAGAAGCCGACTGGACCCAGATCATTAATCTTTCGCCCTATGGTGATAAATTTCTGCCTAATGGCGAATTAAGACGGATTCCTACCGATGACAGCGGACTGAATGCAAGAAATCCATTCCTCAATATGACTTATAATGAACGGATGAATAAACAGAATACCGTTTTCGCAAGTGTTTATGGCAGGGTTAAGTTGCCTTTTGGAATCACTTATCAGCTCAATTTTAGTCCAGGGCTTGATTTCTATAGGACTTTTGATTACAGATCTTCTAGAAATCCCGATGTGATTACCCCTGGTGGTTCTGCAACTCGGGCAAATGAAACCCGTTACAACTGGCAGGTGGATAATTTAATTAAGTGGAACAAAACTTTTGCTAAAATTCACAACGTTGATGTGACTTTGCTTGCTAATGCCGAAAAATATCAAACCTGGTGGACACAGGCATCGAATGAGGGTTTTGTACCTGGCGATGTTTTGAGTTATCACAACTTGTCCAGCGGGATTAAACCAGTAACAAATAGTGAAGATAAAGTTTACACCGGAGATGCCTTGATGGCCAGATTAAATTATAGTTTACTCAGTCGGTATATCTTAACCCTTTCCGTTCGCCGTGATGGTTACTCCGTTTTTGGAGTAAACTTTAAACGCGCTGCTTTCCCTGCAGCAGCATTCGGATGGGTTTTTACCGATGAGCACTTTATGAAAAGCCAATCATGGCTGGGTTACGGCAAACTTCGCCTCTCTTATGGCATAAACGGAAACCGTGATTTGCGTAATCCCGACAATGGAACGGTAGATCCTTATGCGGCACTGGCACAGCTAACCAGTGGAAAATACCAAACCGTAAATGGAAGTGGTGCTGCAACAGATGTGAATACCGTTCAAATTGGAAGCAAGATGGCCAACTCCAATCTGAAATGGGAGGAAACTACGGCAATGAACATCGGTCTTGATTTTTCGATGTTTAATGACAGGATAAGCGGATCTATTGATGTTTACAACAAAAAAACAAGTGATTTACTGGTAAGACAAACCCTTCCTAATGTAAGTGGTTACGCATCCGTTTATTCGAACCTGGCGCGTATTAATAACCGGGGAGGAGAACTTAACCTGAATACTAAAAACTTGGTTACAGACCATGTGAAATGGAATACCAATTTCAATTTTTCCCTTAACCGGAATAAAATCGTTGCACTTGCTTTGCCAACTGATGATCCGGGTAACGGATGGTTTATTGGAAAAGATATCGACGTAATCTGGGATTATAACGTGCAGGGCGTATGGCAACAAAATGAAATGACAGAAGCTACGAAATTTACCAAAGCGGCAATTAAACCCGGCGATTTTAAACTTGAAGATGTAGATGGAGATTATGCTTACTCAGATGCAGATAAAAAGTTTTTAGGTTACCGTACGCCACGCTATTTTTTCGCCATGCGTAATGAATTTAATATCTTCAAAAATTTCGACTTTTCTTTCCAGTTGCTGGCCAACTGGGGGCAGCTGAAACAATATAATTTAGCTAAGAACCAGCCAGGTAGTGTGGGTTTCGCCCGTGCATCTTCCTACGTTCTGCCTTATTGGACACCGTCAAACCCGATCAATGATTATGCAAGGCTAAATTCAGGTTCAAGTGGAACCAGTTTCAATGTTTACTGGGACAATTCATTTATCCGCCTGAATACAGTGGCGGTATCGTATTCTGTTCCCCAGGATTTGCTTGGGAAATTGCATGTAAAAAGTGCCAAAATATATGCTAACGTAAATAATGCGAGTTATTATGCCCCAACCTGGACCTTCTGGGATCCGCAAAACAACGGTCCGACACCAAGATATTACACCTTAGGTCTTAATGTTACTTTATAAGTCTTATGAAAATCAATAAACTCAATCAAAATATAATTGTGCTGTTTGCTTTTGCCGCTATGGCTGGAGCTGCAGGATGTAAAAAAGCTTATCTGGATGCTGAACAGCTTTCTGCTTACGCTCCTGAAAACTTAAATAATCTTACGGCCATGAAAGCCGCATTAAACGGATTAGGACTGGCCACACGACGAGAATTTTTTGGTGATTCGGCTCCGATGCTCACCGAATCTATTTTCTCAGATGTGGCGGTAGATGGTACAACGGATAAAAATACGCCGGCTCAGGACTTAATTTCCCGGATAACTCCGGATGCTAACCTGAATAGTGATGACTTTAATAAAATTGGCTGGTACTGGGATAATGAGTTTGTTGCAGTAAGGCAGGCCAATACTATTATTTCAAATATTGATAAACCAACCTATACATCAGAGGCTGAAAAGAACCTTATTTTAGGTTCGGCTTATTTTTATCGTGCATACTTTTATTACAGGCTGGTTCACCAGTTTGGAGATGTGCCCTTGCTGTTAAATGACTTAGAAAACCCGAAGGCTGATTTTTATTCCACCAAAAGAGAGGTGATCCTTACCAAAATGAAAACCGATCTGGAGTTTGCCCAAAGCTGGGTAACAGATGTTGGCAATAAAGGTGATGTAACCAAAGGAGCGGTAAGCCACCTTTTAACAAAGGTAAATCTGGCACTCGGTAAATTTGATGATGCCATCGTTTCAGCAACCAATGTGATTAGCGGCGGGAAATACGGGATGATGACTTCTCGTTTCGGCAGTACCGCTTCAGATCTCACAAAAAACGTAGTCTGGGATTTGCACCGTATGGACAACAAATCACTGGCAGCCAACCGTGAAGCCTTGTTCCTGGTCATTGACCGTGAAGCCTTTGCTGGTTTTACAGCGCAAGGTTCGCAATTGATGAGAAATACCGTTCCAGCCTGGCATTTTGCAAATGTAAAAACGCCTTCAGGTGCCACCGCACTTGTCGACGCCGTTGGTGCAGAAATTCCCCTCACAAGGATGTACGGACGTGGCATTGGCCGCTACCGCGGAACCCCTTACAGCACCAAATACATATGGACGGATAATACGGATTTCCGGCATGCCAAAGGAATGTGGATGGATATGACCGATTTGGTTTATAATAATCCTGCGTTAAAAAACGCTAACAATGCCGCAGACAGGGCTCTGTATGGCCAGCCCTTACAAATGTATAGCGAAGCCAACCTTAAACAGCGTTTTACCAATGGTGCTTTAGATACGATTCGTCACTGGTTCGGCTGGCCGCATTACAAAGTTTTTATTAACTCCACCAATGCTTTAGCCAATGATCCTTACTGGACACCACCACGCGGAACCAATACCGATTGGTATGTCTTCCGTTTAGCAGAAACCTATCTGTTAAGGGCTGAGGCACATTACTGGAAAGGCGATCTGGCACTCGCCATGGCAGATATCAATGTGGTGAGGAGCAGGGCAAACGCCACTTTACTCACCAATGCAAGCCAGATCACCATCGGTACCATACTGGATGAGCGTGCCAGGGAATTGTATTGGGAAGAGCCCCGTAAAACAGAGTTAACCCGTATCGCTTATATTTTCGCACAAACAGGAAAAGCGGCCTACAATGGCAAAAGTTATAGCCTCGCCACTTTTTCGGATAATAACTTTATGTACGACCGTGTAATGGAGAAAAATGATTTCTATAAAAACCAGGTGCCAACCCTGCAGGGCGTAAATTATAGAATTGCGCCATATCATGTATTATGGCCGGTGCCGGCAAGTGCACAGCGTTTTAATACCGAAGGAAGAATTAACCAGAACAAGGGCTATGCCGGTTACGAACAGAATGTACCCGCGCTGGACAAACTACCTTAGAAGCCCTTAAAAAACTTTACCCTGTGAAATGCACATGGTTTGGGTTAGTATAGACAGTCCCTTAAGCAAGGACTGTCATATTTAAAGGCAACTTTTCTTTTATTAAATAAAATCAGATACCGAATCGAAAACAAAAGATAACTATAAGACAGATGGCACCGGAATGTCCAGGACATGAAACTGCACAGATTAGCTAACCAAATTTAAACTTAAACTAAAGTCATTATGAGTCAAATAAAAAGGTTTCAAAAAACAACGGGCATCGCTTTGTTAATTTTTTCATGCTTTGTAGCGAGCTGTTCCAAAGATTCGGCTGGGATAAATGAGGCAATTGTTTCTTCCGAAAAACTTCCCGTCAACCAAAAAGTAGCTGGTGCGGTAGCGGAAGCTTATCCGAGCAACATCAATACCAGTTTTAACCATCCGGATGGTTCGTATTCTTCCAGTGAAGCAAGCAGCGATTTTGGAATGGCTGCTTTAACTGGATGGAATGAAAGCAGGGCATTTATTTCTGCTAACTGGGCGAGAGCTACACTAGCGCCAAATTCAGTGTCCAATGGACTGATAGCAGGTGTAGACATTTCTGACGGTTCAGCATATGAGGCTGACTTTAAGATTCGTTTTCACAGCGATTTTGATTGGAGCAGAGGCGGAAAGGTTGGCTTCGGCTTTCTGATTGGAGAAGGGAATACCGGATGCGATATTCCTACTGATGGCAATGGCGGAAGTTTGCGCCTGATGTGGTACAATAACGGAAGCAGGGTATACTTTCAGCCTTATGCTTACCATAGAGATATGGCCGGTCCTTGCGGAGATACCTTCGGTAAATCCTATCCATCAAGCGGCAGTTTGGTAAAAGGAGCTACCTATAGTGTACACTTATATGTGAAAAGCAATACCGGATCAAATAAAAATGGGCAGGTTCAGGTGATTATTAACGGAACTACTGTACTTGATCAGACTATTCGCTGGACAACAAATGATGCGCAGCGATTAATCAACAGGTTATCCTTTCATAATTTCAGGGGTGGAAAAGATGTTGCAGTCTGGGGCTCAAGCCAAACAAGTTATATCTATTTTGATGACCTTGTTGTAAATAAAGTTCAGTAATTTTTAAATATCAGGCCTTTAGGTATGCCATAATCCGGATTGTTTAAAAGAAATAATCCGGATTAGCATTAAAGATAGGCTATATATAAGCCGCGAAACTGGTTGATTAATCAGAATACAATAAAGATAAAAATGTTAAGCGCGAAATCACTTTTAGTACTGTTTATTACCGCTTTTGCTTCCATAAATAGTTTTGGACAAGATACCGGGCGTAAAGCCATCAGTTTAAATGATCAATGGGAATTTCACAAAGAAAATGGCAAGGTTGAACCGGTAAATATCCCGCATACCTGGAATAATCAGGATGTTTTGGATGATGAACCGGGTTATTACCGTGGTGTTGGCATTTATAAAAGAAGCTTAAAACTCGATGAATCATCAAAAGGGAAAAATATTTTTCTGGTTTTCAATGGTGTTGCGCAAGAGGCAGAAGTGTTTGTGAATGGAAAATCAGCTGGAAAACACATCGGGAGCTACACCAGGTTTACGGTTCCGATCACACCTTTTTTAAATTTTAAAAATGACGTTATTGAAATACATGCAAATAATCGCTTCAATGAAGATATTCCACCACTTACTGCAGATTTTACTTTTTTTGGTGGTATGTACCGAAATGTAACCTTATTAATTACCAATCCTGTTCATTTCTCGCTAAGTGAAAATGGTAGTTCTGGTGTCTTTGTTACCACTCCGCAGGTTTCTGCGGCAAGTGCTGGTGTAAAAATCAATTGTTTGATAGAAAACGCATGTGCATTACCTAAAAAAATACAAGTCAGCAGTACCATATTCAATGCAGAAGGAGAAATGGTCTCCAATCAGAATATTGGATTAAATCTGGCCACAGGCGATCATAAGTCGCTTAATCTCGATTTTAAGGCTGTTAAAAATCCAATGCTTTGGTCGCCGGAGCATCCATACCTTTACCGGGTAGTTACCGAAATTATCGATGCAAAAACCAAAGCAGTGATCGACCAGCTTTCCATCCCGTTAGGCTTCCGCTGGTTCAAATTCGATGCTGAAAAAGGCTTTTTCTTAAATGGCAAATCGGTGAAATTAATCGGTGCAAGCCGTCACCAGGATTATGAAAATTTAGGTAATGCCACGCCTGATGCCTTGCAGATAAGGGATGTGGAGCTACTTAAAGAAATGGGTGGAAATTTTTTGAGAATAGCACATTATCCTCAGGATCCCCTGATTTTAGAAGCGTGTGATCGTTTAGGGATTTTAGCTTCAGTGGAGATTCCGGTGGTAAATACCATTACAGAAACCGAGGCTTTTACCTACAACTGCCTGAAGATGCAAACCGAAATGATTAAGCAGAATTTTAATCATCCAAGCATCATAATCTGGGCGTATATGAACGAGATTCTGTTGCGTTTGAAATTCTCAGAGGATAAATCCAGACAACAAATATATTTTGACCATGTTCGTGAACTGGCCCAAAAACTTGATTCCTTAACCAGGAAATTAGATCCATCGAGATATACTTTGCTGGTTAATCATGGTGCCTGGGATCTTTATAACAAAGTTGGTCTAACCAAAATTCCGATGATTGTAGGCTGGAATTTATATTCTGGCTGGTATTCCGGAGTACCGACTGATTTTGCAAGGTTTTTAGACCGCCACCATGCAGAGTTGCCGAACACACCTTTCATGGTAACGGAATATGGTGCTGATGCAGACCCACGAATCAGATCATTTTTGCCCCTTCGTTTTGATAAAAGCGTTGAATATGCGGTTCAATTTCATCAGGTTTATTTAAATGCAATGCTGAGCAGGCCATTCGTGGCCGGAGGAATGGCCTGGAATTTGGCAGACTTTAATTCCGAAACGCGGGAAGAAACCATGCCGCACATTAATAATAAGGGTTTGTTATCTATTGGCCGGCAACCTAAAGATACCTATTTCCTTTATCAAGCTTATTTATCCAATAAGCCATACCTCAAAATAACTGCTGCGCAATGGAACGACAGAACCGGTATCGCCGATTCGGGATCTGTTGTGAGTACCCAGCCTTTTCAGGTGGCTACTAACTTAAAATCTGCTGAATTATTTTTAAACGGAAAAAGTATAGGGATTAAAGATGCCGCAGATCATATTATAGAATGGAAAGTACCATTTGTAAATGGGAAAAATCAATTAAAAGTGGTTTCCGGAGCACAGAGCGATCAGGCTGACATCAACTTTCAGTTGCAGCCTTTTAAATTTACGGATCCAAAAATTCCCTTTATTAACATGAATGTTTTATTAGGTGCTAAACGTTTTTATATCGATGAAATAGAGCATCAATTGTGGATGCCGGATCAGCCTTATCGAGCAGGTTCGTGGGGCTGGATTGGCGGAGCACCTTACAAAGGAACCAATAACCGAATCACTTATGGAAGTGATAAAAATATTATAGGAACCAATAACGACCCGGTTTACCAGACACAGCAGGTTGGCATTGTGCAATTCAGGTTCGATGTTCCGGATGGAGTGTATGAATTATCATTGCATTTTGCAGAGTTGGTTGGTGGGGTAAGCAAAGAGGCGCTGGCCTACAACTTAGATAACAATCATAAAAAAGAACAGGAGGAAGAACGTATTTTTAATGTAGCAATTAATGGGACGCCTTTTATCAATAAAGTTAACCTGGCTAAAGATTATGGCTATACCACGGCAATGAAAAAGGGTACCAGGTTAACCGTTCAGCATGGAAAGGGAATTATCGTTGATTTTACTGCTGTAGAAGGGAAGCCGGTTTTAAACGCCATACAATTAAAAAGAATTTATTAGCAACCGCAGTAATGTTAACCGTGTTTTCGCAACGAGAAGAACACAACATCATCAAAATTTTGAAATTCAATGTTAAAGAAAGTAAAATATATCCTCATTTTTCATCTTCTGGTTACGGGTCAGTTGTTGTTCGCGCAGCAGTCTGTTCGTTTAACGCATAACTGGGAATATTTAAAACAAGATTTAGGCGGAATCTGGGAGGCTGTTCGCCCCGTAGGTGCAGGCAATCCTGAATCAGTTCCGCTTTGGCAAAAAGTAAATCTGCCCCACTGTGTAAATGCAACCGATGCGGTTGACCCTGATGTGAATTATTATCAGGGTCCGGCATGGTACAGAACACAGCTGAAAATCGAAAATCCATATCCAAACGGGCGAACCATTTTACATTTTGAAGGTTCCGGACAAAAAACAGATGTTTACGTCTATAATCAAAAAATAGCTACACATGTAGGTGGCTATGATGAGTGGACGGTTGATCTCACAGCGGCTGTGGCTGCTTTTAAGAAAACGGATGTTTATCAGAAACAATTCAACGGGAAAGTTCCTGTTTCTATCCATACAGATAACTCAAGAGACCTGGAAATGATTCCCTCAGATCTTTCAGATTTTAATATTTATGGAGGGATTTACAGATACCTGAACCTGGTATATACACCAGCGCTTTCTGTAGATAAAATGTTTGTCAAAGCCGAGGTAGATGAGCAGGGAAAAGCAGCAAAATTGAATGTGAAAGCAAGATTTTACAACCCTGATCATATTTCCGGAGCAACAATCTCCCTTAAATTAATCGATCCAAATGGGAAAATGATCAATAAATGCCAGCGAAAAATAGAAACTTCAGCAGATCTGCAATTATGGGAGCTTTCTCTTCAGAGCCCCAAACTTTGGTCGACAGATAAACCACTTCAATACACGCTTCAGTATGAAATGATCTCTTCTGCCGGAAACTATAAAGGCGTAGAAAAAATTGGCTTTAGAAATATCAATTTTATTGAAAAAGGACCTTTCCATTTGAATGGAAAACGTTTGTTATTACGGGGTACGCATCGGCACGAAGACCATGCCGGTGTTGCAGCAGCCATGACCGAGGACATGATTCGCACAGAAATGCAGCTGATGAAAGATATGGGTGTTAATTTTATCCGTTTAGGCCATTATCAGCAGTCGCGGGTGGTGCTCAACCTTTGTGATAGCCTTGGGATTTTGGTTTGGGAGGAAATTCCGTGGTGCCGGGGCGGTCTGGGTGGCGAGCGATATAAACAACAAGCTAGAACCATGCTCACCAATATGATTGAGCAACACTACAATCACCCCTCTATTATCATTTGGGGTTTAGGAAACGAGAACGACTGGCCGGGGGATTTTCCGGAGTTCGACAAACAAAAAATCAGGTCATTTATGAAAGAACTAGATAATCTTTCCCATAAAATGGATGCTTCGCGTTACACCGCCATCAGGCGATGCGATTTTTGTGCAGATCTTGTGGATGTGTATTCACCATCCATCTGGGCAGGTTGGTATCGTGGCGCCTACACCGATTATAAAAAAGTTTCAGAGGACGAATTTGCAAAGGTAAAACGCTTTTTACATGTAGAATGGGGAGGAGACAGCCATGCAATGCGCCATTCGGAAAACCCGGATAAGGCATTGAGCAAAATCAAAACTGGCGGAAGTGCAGATGAACGTGCCGGCGATGCTTCGCTCTACGGCGGGGCAGCCAGAATTTCAAAAGATGGTGATTGGAGTGAATCTTATATCGTCAACCTGATCGACTGGCATTTAAAAGAACAGGAAAATATGCCATGGTTAAGCGGAACGGCTTATTGGCCATTTAAGGATTTTTCTACACCTGTTCGTCCGGATAATCCTGTACCTTATATGAACCAAAAAGGGGTAATTGAACGTGATTTCACCAGGAAAGAAGCCTATTATGTATTTCAATCCTACTGGACAGATAAATTAATGGCCCGCATATATGGGCATAGCTGGCCGGTGCGGTGGGGCGATGAGGGTGAAGAGAAAATGGTTAAAGTTTATTCTAACTGTACTGAAGCTGAAATTTTTCTGAATGGAAAAAGCTTTGGCGTAAAAAAACGAAACAGTCAGGATTATCCGGCGGCTGGCCTGCGGTGGAATCTTCCTTTTGTTAAAGGAGAAAATACAGTAAGCATCATCGCTAAAAGAGGTAAGGAAAAAATAGCTGACGAAGTAAAATTCAACTATCAAACCGCAAAATGGACTAAACCTGTAAGCATGACTTTAGAAAAAATAAATGAACAGGATGGAGTAGCGACGCTGGAGGTAAAACTTTTTGATGGCAAGGGAGTTCAATGCCTGGATGCCGTTAACTGGATAAAATTTGGTTTAACGGGCGACGGCGGATTAATTGATAATCAGGGAACATCGTCCGGTTCGAGAAAGGTACAGGCTTATAATGGAAGAGCAATAATCAGCGTGAGATTAAATAAAGGTAAAAGTTTTACTGCTGCAATGTCCGAAGGCCTTGCTACTGTTTTTAAAGAATTATAAAGTGATGATGAAGAACATTCTTATTTTTATTTCAGTTATTTTTTCTATCTCGGGAACTGCATATTCCGGTACAGGAAAGATTAAAAAAGACGTGCCTGCAGATTTGAGGAAGCGGGCAGAGGTGCTTTTAAAGAAAGAAATTTTAGCAGAAGCCTTATGGGCCATGAAACAAGCACCGATAACCGTTACGGCATCTTCTTCACCGAGAAGTGCAGGAAGCAAGCATGACTTTTTTTCTGAGGCAGATTATTTCTGGCCTGATCCGAAAAATCCTGAAGGGCCTTATATCAATAGGGATGGATTAACCAACCCCAATAATTTCGTAGACCACCGTAAAGCCATGATTCGCCTGAGTAAAGTAATTGGCGCTTTGGCCTCTGCCTATAAAATTACCGGAAATGATAAATATGTAACACAAGCTGTAAAACATTTTCGGGCCTGGTTTATCCATTCAGAAACTTTAATGTATCCTAATTTATTATTTGCGCAGGCAATAAAGGGCAAGTTCACGGGGCGCAATTATGGAATTATAGATACCATTCATTTAATGGAGGTTGCGCAGGGTGCTTTGGTGATGGGCAATTCAAAAGCCTTTGATAAAGCTACGTTGACAGGGGTTAAAAAATGGTTCGCCGATTATACTTTATGGTTGAATACTTCTAAACCCGGCATTCAGGAAAAGACGGTTAAAAATAACCACGCCACCTGCTGGGCCATGCAGGTTGCTTCTTTTGCTAAATTATGTAAGGATGAAAATATGCTCGATTCCTTACGCACCCGGTACAAAACCATTCTTTTGCCAAACCAAATGGGGATGGATGGAAGTTTTCCCCTGGAAACTGCGCGCACCAAACCTTACGGCTATTCTATTTTTAACCTGGATGCCATGACCATGCTTTGCCAGATCCTGTCTACGCCAGAAGATAATCTTTGGGAATTTGAAACTCCGGATGGCCAATCAATTAGAAAAGGAATCAATTATTTATATCCCTTTATTGCAGATAAAAGCAAATGGACATTAAAGCCTGATGTGATGTATTGGGATAACTGGCCCGTGGCTCAACCATTTCTTTTGTTCGGAGCACTTCAGTTTGATCAGGAAAACTGGTACATTTCATGGGAAAAACTAGAACATAAACCTCAGGTAGAAGAGGTAATCAGAAACCTACCTATTCGAAACCCTTTAATTTGGTTGTAATATGAATTTAAAAATTAAGATAACAGTTCTTTCTCTTTTGTGTTCCCATGTGGTGATGGCACAAAAGGTTGATGTAAAAAAAGCCTTCGCCGCTGCGGCAAAACAAACAGCCGTATTAATTAAAAATGTAGATTCTGCACGACTGGTGAAGCCAAATCAGGTGTCGCCGAGAACAGTTGAAAAAGGTCAGTTTAAAATGGTGGTATCAAAGGACTGGACAAGTGGATTTTTCCCGGCTGAGCTTTGGTATTTCTATCAATATACAAAAGATAAAAAGTGGCTCGAACTTGCTAAAAAATATACTGAAGATATCAAAAAAGAACAATTTAACCGCGGAACCCATGACCTGGGATTCATGATCTATTGTCCGTTTGGCAATGGTTACAAATTAACCGGAGATACAGCCTATAAATCGGTTATCATTCAGGCGGCCAGGTCACTTTCCACGCGTTTTAATAAAACTGCAGGCGTATTAAAATCATGGGATCATAATGGGGACAAGTGGAAATATCCGGTAATTATAGACAATATGATGAATTTGGAACTGCTATTTGAAGCAACTAAAATGACAGGAGATTCATCCTTCTACAAAATAGCGGTTTCACATGCCGATCATACCATTAAAAACCATTTTCGGGAAGATTTCAGTTCTTATCATGTTGTTGATTATGATACCACTACCGCCGGAAACATTTTACAGAAAATAACTGCTCAGGGTTATGCTAACGAATCGGCCTGGGCCCGTGGGCAGGCCTGGGCACTATATGGGTACACATTGTGTTTTAGCGCAACTAAAAATAAAAACTATCTCGCCCAGGCAGATGGGATCGCAGGTTTTATCATAAACCATAAAAACACCCCTGAAGATGGCATTCCATATTGGGATTATAATGATCCTGAAATTCCGAATGTTTCGAGAGATGCATCAGCCGCTGCCATAACGGCTTCGGCGCTGTATGAACTGGCTAAGTATAGCAGCAATGGCAAAAAATATAAACTAACGGCTGACCGGATTTTATATTCACTGAGCACGAAGTATACCAACAAAAAAGGCGAGAACTACGGGTTTATTTTGGACCATAGTACCGGCCATCGCCCGGCAAAATCAGAGATAGATGTGCCCATCAATTATGCTGATTATTACTATTTAGAAGCCCTTTTGAGAAGCAAATAATAGGAAGATTTGTAATCTTGCAAGAAGACCCGGAAAAACGGATATGCTTCGCAAACTTCAATCATAACTGACCGATGAGATAGAAAGGAGCTGCACCTACTGGTGCTGCGCTTCTTTCTTTTTAAAATCTGTGATGGTTTTTCCATCATAACGATACACACCGTTCAGAGATCCAAACCAAATGCTTCCATCGTTAGCTTCGAAAATTCCACAAAGCATTTTTTCTATTGACATTATTTCGGCTACCTCCGGCTTTTTATTATACAGTGAATTTTGATCATACCGGGAAAATGTCCAGGCTCCAACCCCGTTAGGATTTACTGCGCCTGTCGTCCAGATGTTTCCTTTTTTATCTTCGATGATAGCCGAAGTGCCCCTCTGATTAATTTTGGCAAATGTACTGCCATCATAGCGCCAAAGGCCGGCTTTAACAATTAACGTATCGCCCTTCCTGTCTTCAATTGTTGTTGCGCCAAACCAAATTTGACCCTTTTTATCTTCGGTTATACCCCAAACGTTATGAAAGGCTTTACCGTCTTTATTTTTGAAAACGGTAAATTTTTTTCCATCGTAGAAACAAGCATAGCCCCGTGTACCAAACCAAAATTTGCCGTTTTTGTCTTCAAGTATCGTAGTAATCGCATTGTACGGAAGTCCTTGTTTAATTGTTAAATTCTGAAAAGATTTTCCATCGTAACGGCTTGCTCCATCTGAAGTGCCGAACCAAATCATGCCGGCGCGATCTTCATAAATAGACATGACTACATTACTTGCAAGTCCTTCGCGGGTTGTAAAATGTTGAAAGGATTTCCCATTGTAACAGTAAACACCTAAATCGGTAGTAGAAAACCAAAGATTTCCTTTTTGGTCTTCCAGAACATCCCAAAATCTACGTGAACCAAGTTGACTTGTGAGACTTGTAAATAATTTTCCATCGTATCGAAAAACACCACCAAGTGACGCAGCAATCAAAACAGTGCCATTTCTTCCATTTTTGATGTTCCGAACCATTGTATTAGGCCCATAAGGAGTGGATACAGGTTTGGTCTGAAAACCGATATGATATCCTGGTGTATTGGTTTGGCCTTGTTTACAGGAGGTGAGAAAAACGACCGTCAGTAATAAAACATATGCTAGTGTAGATTTCATAATTATATTTTATAAGGGTAAATAGCTGTTCGATTTGATTCAGCGAAATTACTTTGATATCTTTCCACATGAGGAATTTGAATTGTAAATAGAATTGTAAACTTTGTAAATTAAAATCCGACACTATGAATCGTCGTCAAAATTTCCTCGCCGGGAAACGCAAATATTTATTCGGGTTAACATTACTCATATTCTTATCTGTAATCTGCGTAGCTGTCTGTAACGTGCAGGATGAGGATTTTGATGTTTCCAGAAGGGAAGTTTTGATGCGGAGAATCGGGCATGAACTGCTGTTACAGTCGGGCGACAGCACCTCAAGAGTACTGCCGGTGGAAAAGATTGCAGAAAATGAATATCAGATCAGCTTTGAACATGATTTAACTTTTCAACCGGGTTTGCTGGTGAATACTACCCGGCGTTTATTGGCAAATGACCCGCTGGCAAATCATTATGTTGTCAATGTTTTGAACGGTGACGATTCCAGGGTAGTTTATGGATATGTTATATCCAAAGATAAAAAAGATGATATTTTAGCTTGCATAGGAAGAGTACAACCGCGTGCATGTTACCTGATCAACATAAAATATAAACCGGCAGGAGTACGTATAGCAGCGGATGGATATCTGTTCGGCAGCCTGTCATTTTTAGCATTTGTTGGATTTGTCTTTTTGCAGACTGTTAAGCCACAAAAGGCTTTACAAGATAATGAACGTACAAATATATTCACCTTAGGTTCGGTGTTGTTTGATGCTGGGCACCGGAGACTCATCGTACAGGGGATGACCATAGAACTCACCAGAACAGAAACCCGTGTATTGTTCGTTTTTGCCGCGTCTCCTAACCAGATTATAGAAAGAAGCCGACTGCAAAAAGAGATCTGGGAAGATGAAGGGGTTATTGTAGACCGAAGTCTGGATATGTTCATTTCAAAGCTTAGAAAAAAACTTGAATCTGATCCAAACATCAACATTGTTGTGATCAGGGGAAAAGGGTACAAGCTTGAGATTACCTAAAACCAATTTCTGGTAAGTAATGGGAAATCATGAAAGGTCGAAAGCGATTTAATTCCGATGTATTTGTCATAAACTAAAGCCGACTCACATTGTTGTACTGTTTCAAAGTTATTTAATCAACGAAATTAATATAGGATATGTTAGAAATTGGAGGCTACTGCATAAAGAATTCAGCATCAACCGATACACCATTCCTGGCAGTTTATCCAGATATCATAACTGAAAATATTGCACAACTTGTTGGTTTGTTTTCAGCTATCAGCCAAATCCGGCCACATGTCAAAACGCATAAATGTCCTCAGGTTGTTAACTTGATGCTGGAAGCTGGAATCCATAAGTTTAAGTGCGCCACTATCGGCGAAGCAGAGATGTTGGCGCAAGCTGGTGCCAGGGATATTTTATTGGCATACCAGCCTGTAGGTCCGAAAATCCAGCGCTTTACAGATTTAATAATTAAATATCCGCTGAGTGAATTTTCCTGTCTGGTAGATAATGAAAGCTCCGCACGGGAATTATCTGACGCTGCATGTCGTGCTAATATTGTAATAGCGATATGGATCGACTTAAATGTAGGCATGAACCGAACAGGTGTAAAACCACAGGTAGAAGGAAAAGAATTATTTATGCTTTGTGCCAGCCTTCCCTCACTCCGGACTTTAGGTTTGCACGCTTATGACGGTCATATCACTGAATCCAGGGTGAGTGTTCGTCACTCACAGGCTGCTTCCAGCTTTGAGCAAGTCAGGAAACTGAGTGATGAATTATCTCAAATGGGAATCAAGCAGGTGCGCATAGCGGCGGGAAGTACGCCTACTATTAACTTTTATTCTCAATTTAATGATGTTGAATGCAGTCCTGGAACCTTCATTTATTGGGATCAACATTATCAGGCATTGTATCCCGAACTTGGTTTTAAAACTGCAGCACTTATTGTTACCCGGGTAATTTCAAGGCCGGCAGCAGATACAGTTTGCCTTGATTTAGGCTATAAAGCAATATCTTCAGAAGGAGCACCGGATGAACGTGTTGATTTTCTACAATTTCCCGAAGCTGTAATCATCTCCCAAAGTGAAGAACATTTACTGGTTAAGGTTCCGGGTTCGGAAATTAATATTGGAGACACACTATTGGGAATGCCTCATCATATAGGAAGAACCTGTAATTTATATGATTCATCGAAATTTATAGTAGGAAACCGGATTATGGGAAGTTGGAAAAATACCGGCAGAAAAAGGTAATTGTGCCATCAGGTATTTTACAGAGTTTTTTCTTTTTTATAATCATTACAAATTGCAAATGAAGTAAACTGCCAGGATTGTAGCAGGGTTCTGATGATACACAACTTAATTCGATTATTATGTTTCATCATTCAAAAGACCTTCAATTCAACGCAAGAGTCTCTAAACCAGATCCGGCATTTGCCAACATCCTTCTTGAACAATTCGGAGGAGAAAATGGCGAACTTGCAGCGGCGATGCAATATTTTACTCAGGCATTCGGTGCTAAGTTACCCCATCCCGACAAATACGATATGCTAATGGATATTGCCACGGAAGAATTTTCACATTTGGAAATTGTGGGCGCAACGATTCAGATGTTACTCAAAGGTGTTAATGGTGAACTCAAAGATGCTGCCGATCAAAGTGAGATTATGCAGGTTTTAGATGGAAACGCAGCAAAAGAATCTATTATTCATGCTGCATTATCTGCTAATCCGCAATTCCCGATTATCACCGGTGGTGGCCCGACTTTAAGAAATAGCCAGGGAATTCCATGGTGCGCTTCCTACATCCATTCAAATGGAGACTTAACTGTAGACTTAAGAAGTAACCTGGCTTCAGAATCAAGAGCGAAACTTGTGTACGAGCACTTAATGAAGTTTACTGATGATCCATATGTAAAGGAGACCCTTTCCTTTCTGATGACCCGGGAGGTTGCGCATTATAAAATGTTTGAGGCAGCACTCGAAACCATCCAGCCAAACTTCCCTCCGGGAGTATTGCAGGCAGATCCGCGTTTTACACAACAGTACTTCAATCTTTCGCCAGAAAAGAGCGTAAGAGGTCCATGGAACCAGGGCGAGATGCCAGGTTTGAATAAAGAATGGGATTATGTGGCAGATCCGATCAGTCAGGTAAAACAAACTGAAGGATTATCCGTAACTGATACTGACATGGAGGCGCAGCTTGAAAAAACAGAACAACTTAATTTAGCGCTAAGCAAGCAAAAAAGTGAAGAGGTAAAAGCAACTGATCCTAGCGGAACTGCACAATGGAGTGACTACGATGCTCAATAATTTATTAAAGGAAATGGAGCCCCGGCAGTGCCGGGGTTTTTATTTTACAAAATAGAATATGCCATTTCGTGATCTGTTTCCGTAAATGAGAAACTTCTCCTAACCATACAATCTCTTTCTTTTATTATCCAGGGCTTTATGAAATTGGTTTGACCTTACCGGTTTTCTTTATTTTATCATTCCATAATTACTGATCATTAAAATGAGATACAGCTTGTTGTTGTCATTGATCAGCTTTGCCTAGGTGAAATACTCGCTGATCGCTTAAAATGAGTTTCAAGAGTACAACGGCCCGATTACTACATATCTTTTAATGATCGCTCTTTGTCAAAATCAGTCGTTTCGGAACTTAAACAAAACTAATCACGGCATAAACTGGTTAAAATAGCGTGTTTGCAATCATCTGGCAAACATGATGCAATTAATATTAAAACTATAAAGAATAAAGCGATCTAATGAGCAATATAGAGAACCTGGTAAAACTGAAAAATATAATCCCCGAAGAAAAAATTTCAAAGTTAGATGCTGCAGCGGCACGACATAAAGTGCAGTCAAATATCTCTTTTACGGTAGATGCTATTGCGGATAAGATACTGGAGGTCTCAACTATTCAGCATGAAACATCGTCAGGTAAATACGCCAGTGAGCCAACCTTGATAAAAAGAACAGAAGATGTTTTTAATAAAATATTACCGGAGTTTAAACTTGTTGTCTCTGTCCAAACGCACCTTCCTTCACCTGCTATTATAGTCACTCCATCATGGATAGATCAGAAAATGCTTCAAAAAGGGGTGAGGATAAAGCAGATCGCTTTTGATACAGGGCTCGACCGTGAAAGTATCTCAGACTGGGTAACAGGAAAGAGATCAATGAGCCAACTCGTTAAGGCAATGTTTTTTTTCTACTTTTCCAAATGATTTGACGTAATAAATATTGGTAGCGCTAATAGGAATACTTTAAGTCCTAACTTTTAACCAACATAGGTGTTGGAAAGGTATGGATGATAGAGTACAGTTTTTTGCCGGAGTGTTTTTCCTGTTAGCAGGTGTGTTTGTATTTTATATCATTTTTAAAAAAGATAAAGAGAAAAAAGCATAATGCCATTTACTTATTAGCTCCGGGCAATGAACATATCATATTAGTAAGTGCTGAAAATCAGGTATTAATCGGAGTTTTTGCTTTTACATAATGAATTCGGCCCTTTACTCTTAGGAATATTACTGCTGACATTAGTAGATTATTTTCTCACTACAACGATTTTACGGATGTCGGCTGCTTGGGATCCGTTGCTTAATGATACTACATTGCCATTTTTCCAGTATTGTGCTGTACCTGATCCTCCGTTTGCACCACCGTCTCGGGAACCACCTACATATACATCAGAACCAGACACGGCTATAGAAAATCCAAAAGCACTTTCTGGCCCATTAGATAAAACAACAGGTAGGCCATTCTTCCAGTACTTAGCCCTGATTACATTGCTGCCATTCCCTGTTCCATAACCGGCAACATAAACATCGTTCCCATTCACGGTAATGGAGTTTCCTGTTACATCAGGTGTACCATCATTAATCAGCGTAGGGGCGCCTAAATTTTTACTATAGCGGGTTTGAGATTGACCGGAGTTATTATAAGTTTCAGACCATAACAAATATAAATCGCTGCCTGATACCGTTATGGCTTGATATGTGGCACCTACGCTCCGGTCTGTAAGGTCAAATAGTTGTCCGTTTTTCCAGTAAGAAGTGATGGAAGTCACCCAATCCAGGTTTCTGCGTTCTCCAATCACATACACATCATTGCCAATCAGGGCTATTCCGGTTGCAATAGCCTGCTGATTCTCATCTGATAATATTATGGGTGTTCCGTTTTTCCAATATTTCGCCTGGTAAGTTGTCTTTCCTGGCGCCAACTCCTGGCCGGCGATATATACATCATTTCCCTGGATGAATACGTCATTGGCAAAGGCATTCCGACTTCCATCCGTGAGCGATGTAGCCACTCCATTTTTCCAGTATTTAGCAACATATATTCCCGCCGGATTAATTTCCGAACCTACGACATGAACATCGCCACCTGAAATGGCCATTGCATTCGCATCTGATGCACCAGAACCGGTTCCAAGGATAACAGCATTACCATTTTTCCAGTATTTAGCTACATAGCCTTCTCTTCCGGCGGCATAGATGTCAAATGATGCCTGGGCCGGATCAGTTGGTTCATCAGGCCCCCCTTTTTTACAGGCCTGGAAAACAAGCGTTAATACAATTAAAAATTTTAGGGCCTTCAGTAAATTATGCTTCATAACCGGGGATTGTTTTGGACTTGAACACAGGAAAAGCGATTTAGTTTGGTGGTGTTAAATTAAAAGAAGAAAGTTGGGCTGGCTAACCTCTTGCCATCAGCGAAAATGTTATTATAAATGTCTCTTCAAATTCTAATCCTGCAATTATCGCCCGGTTTGTAATTATTCGAAAGCAATATCACAGTGTTCATTGCAAAGGTCAGAAGAAAAGCAAGATATTTTGGGTGCTTACTTGCCCGCTGCTATGTTGCAAAGCCAGCTTAATCTTTTTTTTAAAAATAGATATCTATATAATCTGTAGTTTCGCCGTCGCAATTGAGCATTTGTTGCAATCGCCAGTACTTTCTTTTGCCGCTGGCCTTGAAGATAGAAAGTCCCGTAAGTTCGCAAGGTTTTCCGCCATTAATAGAATTGATTTTGGATACGATCTTTCCATTAAATTTTAAAATGTTTCCCCGGTTCAGAAATGTTCCTTTGATGGTTACATAGTCTTTTGATTTTGGATCTCTCTGCTCGCCTTCAATACTGTATTCTTCGTCGCCAATTTCTTTGATATACACTTTCCCGGGAGCTGATTTATTAAAGGTTATCCACTGGATGGTAAACGAATGCCATCCCGCTGATATTGGTTTTATTTGTGATTGGGCACTAGTGCTGAGCAGAAAAACTGAAGTAATAATTAAAATGTATTTCATTAGAAATTAGTTAATAATGGATGAAATTGCCCTTCGCAAAAGAAAGGAGGTGATTTACCGGCGCTACTATTGTTCGATTAATACGCCATTTATTGAAATCGCGTTACAGCTTATCGATATTACTGCATTGCCAACAGAGTCGCCATAGTAAGTAGAAGAATACTGATCCGAAAAACTATATAGATATGCCTTGAAGAATTTAATAGTTCGTGTAGGTAACTTACCGTAGCTATCCGCAATGGTGATGGTCCCATCAAAGGTGTTCTTTTTGCTCGCTACAAGTTTCAGCATATCATCCGGCAAATTCCTTGCATCTATTGTAAGGTAAAAAACACCGGCTTTATAACCAGAAAGTGCAGGTTCAGCTTTAGTAGCGGTAGAATCTTTTGCTTTTACATTTGTGGTACCTGGAGCAGGATCATCATAATACCTGGAAAGCGAAGTTGAAACACTGTTTAAGGGGACTGAAATGGGTTTGCCATTAAAGTTTGCACTCAATGTAATTTTAATACGTGCATCCTCCTGGGCCTGGATTTTTTGAGAAAATGTAATGGTGAGGAATAAGGCCAGGCATGTTGTAAATAAAGTTTTCATAAGGCTATTTAGATTAACTGGTTTTGAAAGGTGTTTTAAAGTTGAGATTTAAATTTTGATAAGCATTTTCCAGAGCTAAAATATGATTCACTTGTGAGATCAAACTGAAGATTAGTGTCAAAATGACGGAAGATATCAAGAGGGGAGGTGCCGATATTGCTAAAGGATTATTCATATCATGCACGTAAATATAAAAAAGAGTAGAAAATGTTAAAGCCAGAATCCCGACTGGCAAAGCTGGTAATCTATATCCATAAATGAACAGGCTTTCCGGTTCAGTTTTCAAGCGAATTTTTGATAGTAACTTCAGTAACAAGGGCGTTAGATTTTTTCATACTTAACACTTACCTGGTGATTTGGTTTGAAATGATTCTATAAACCAATGCCTAAGCTTTAGTAAGGATTTTACGGAACTTTAAATGGTGAAAAAATAATGAATCGTAGATTTTGGTAGTGTTCCGCTTGATCCCTTTTAGTTCCTGTGCAAAATTTAGTCTTTAAACAAAAAATCCCTGATTTGGTCAGGGATTTAATTTGATTTTTTTTGAAGTACTCCCAACGTTACAATTATACAAACATTTTTATGAAGACTTAGAAGCAATATTGCAGTTGATTGCATAGAAATGCGGTTCTAGCAATATGGCAACGGTACAAATATCTAAACGTTTTTTACGGGTAGTTCGCAAGGTTTAATTTTTTTACTATTGTTTCCTTGGGCTTAAAATGTTCAAAAAATGAATATCATTAGCAAAACTGAATGGATATCTTTACGTTTCAACGGAAATCTAATGGAAACAGATCAAATTATCATTTATCAGACAAAGGATGGGGAAACTGCGATTGATGTAAAACTTGAAAATGAAACGATTTGGTTAACTCAAAATTAGATTGTAGAACTTTTCCAAAGCAGTAAGGCGAATATTAGTGAGCATATTAAACATATTTTCCAATCTAAGGAACTAGATAAAGAATCAACTGTTCGGAAATTCCGAACAGTTGGAAAAGAAGGAGAAAGAAAGATAACCAGGAATTTGGCTCACTACAACCTTGATTTAATTATATCGGTAGAATATCGCGTTAATTCTTTTAGGGGTACTCAGTTTCGCATTTGGGCAAATAAGATTTTGAAAGATTATTTCACAAGGGGTTATTCAATCAATGAAAAACGTTTAGAAGAACAGTCAGAACAGTTGACAAGTCTAAAGAACACAGTAGCCCTTTTGTAATGTCCTAGAAAGTAAGGAGCTGAGTTCCGATGAAGCGACTGGTTTGCTTAAAGTGGTAACTGATTACGCGTATGCATTAGATATCTTAGATAAATATGATCATCAACAATTAACTATAGATGGAACTACATCAGAAGAGCTATTTATAAGGATCAATGCAAAAAGTTGTGGAGCACTGATATTCTTTTTTGCTTTTAAGCATATAGTTGAGTAAGCCTGAAAAGGAAGAATTCAATGTTTTTGACGCCTCTGAATTGGGATCTGAATGCTTTTATTTTTGCATTGAAAGATTCAGCGGATGCATTAGTAGATCTATGATCAAAGTAGTTCAATATAGTTTGATAATGATTTTGTATAGACCTGGCGATAGTATTGAATGCCTTGAAACCTGTTTGTCTTACCTTTTCATGCCATTTGGCGAGATTGGCTAGCCCAAATACCTTATCCTTAGTATTTTCAAATAGCTGACTGAGCCCCATACTGAGCCCGTAAGCTGTTTTAAGATCAGGGAATCTTCCAAATAAGAGTTCAGCACGGTCCTTTTGACTCTCTGTCCAATCCGAAGGTTTTTTATACAATACATATCTGCTACGAGCGAGTAATTGCTTGATTGTATCTCCATTGTGAAGTACTTCTGATTGAAATGGATTACCCGTTCTTTTGGATTGTTCTATGGCCTCATTTTCTGCATCCATAGCTTCCCATCTGTATTTGATTCGCATTTCCTGTAGTGCCTCAGTGGCCAGTTTCTGTACATGAAAGCGATCGGTTACTCTGATTGCCTGAGGAAAACAGCGTTTGCAGATCAACTCCATGTTACCTGCCATATCCAGGGTAATTTCAGTTACTTTTTTCCTTGTTCTTTCGGGGATCCTGTGCAAGACTGAAATGACTGTTTCAGCTTTGGTACCTGCTACAATGGCAACAATTGCTCCTTTTTTACCTTTGGCTGCTTTGTTGGTGATGATGGTATAGAGTTCGCCATGAGACAGACTGGTTTCATCAATAGAAAGCCGTTCACCCAGGTTTTCCGGATATAAAAGCCATTTTTTTGCATGTCATTTCTGGTCCCAGTTCTTAAAGTCACTTAGGTAATCACGGTACTGGCGAAGCATGTTCTTAGCCTTTACCCCATAGAATGAACTGATCGTATCAATGCTATTGGGGGCTGTATCGATTGATTTCTTTTAAAAAAGCCGCGAAATCTCCTGTCATTCGCGTTCCTTTTTCTACTAAACTCCAATTCCGGTAAATCACCTTCGAGGTCTCCGTATTGAGCCATCTACGTCTTCTGATATGATAAAATACCTTATGTCCACGGATAGGAAAATCCTGAATCACAATTTGAGGAAAAAAGCCTTTTGATAAGACTTTAATGTTACCCCATTCCGAAGGAGGGCTATTCAATTCTTCGAGTTCGATGTGAAAAGTCTCACTATCTTCAATAACTCCTTTGAATTCAAAATTCTCTAGTATAAAATCTGGCAGAAATAATCTGAGCAAAGACGCGGCAGCTGATGGCATAAATTGAAACTATATAAAAATACAAAGCTATATTTTTTAATACTTGCTCCACAACTTTTGGCATTGATCCCGTTTCTGTACAAAATTCAGTCTTTAAACAAAAATCCCTGATTTTGGTCAGGGATTTAATTCGATTTTTTTTTGAAGTACTCGGGGCGGGAATCGAACCCGCACGCCTTTGAAAGCACAGGATTTTAAGTCCTGCGTGTCTACCAGTTCCACCACCCGAGCAGGCGATTAACCTTTTAAAATAAATGCCTC
>Ga0308159_1000790_pt1 | contig 58388 bp, 59 predicted proteins | sample PhyCR1_FD_201040 | JGI IMG/M metagenome (GOLD analysis project Ga0308159, IMG submission 201040) | Phyllosphere microbial communities from UC Gill Tract Community Farm, Albany, California, United States - DLSLC.R1 | ecosystem: Host-associated > Plants > Phyllosphere > Unclassified | place: USA...
CGATGGTCGACAACGGCATCAAAGGCACCTTGCTGATCGCCGAAGAAGGTATCAACGGCACCGTTTCCGGCAGCCGCGAAGGCATTGATGGCCTGATGTCCTGGCTGAAGAACGACCCGCGCATGGACGACATCGACCATAAAGAGTCGTACTGCGATGAGCAGCCGTTCTACCGCACCAAGGTCAAGCTCAAGAAAGAGATCGTGACCCTGGGCGTCGAAGGCGTCGACCCGAACAAGAAAGTCGGCACCTATGTCGACCCGCAGGACTGGAACGCGCTGATCAGCGACCCCGAAGTGCTGTTGATCGACACCCGCAACGACTACGAAGTTTCGATCGGCACCTTCGAAGGCGCAATCGACCCGAAAACCACCAGTTTTCGCGAATTTCCCGCCTATATCAAAGCCAACTTCGACCCGGCCAGGCACAAGAAGGTCGCCATGTTCTGCACCGGCGGCATTCGTTGCGAGAAGGCGTCGAGCTACATGCTCAGCGAAGGTTTCGATGAGGTCTACCACCTCAAGGGCGGCATCCTGAAGTACCTCGAAGAGGTGCCGCAGGCAGAAACCAAATGGCAGGGCGACTGCTTTGTGTTCGACAATCGCGTCACTGTGCGCCACGACCTGAGCGAAGGCGACTACGATCAATGTCATGCCTGCCGCACACCGGTGAGCGCCTCCGACCGCGCATCCGAACACTATGTGGCTGGCATCAGTTGCCCCCATTGCTGGGATAAGCTGCCGGAGAAAACCCGTCGCAGCGCGATCGACCGGCAAAAGCAGATTGAGCTGGCCAAGGCCCGCAATATGCCGCACCCGATTGGCTTCAACTACAAGCAAACCCCTTCCGAGGCCTGACCCATGCCCGCGCGCCTGCTCTATGTGATGGACCCGATGTGTTCCTGGTGCTGGGGCTTTGCCCCGGTGGCGCAGGCGCTGGTCGAGCAGGCCCAGGCGGCCGGCGTGGACGTGCACCTGGTGGTGGGCGGCTTGCGCACCGGCAGCGGCGCGGCACTGGAACCGACCACGCGGCGCTACATCCTCGAGCACTGGCAGGCGGTCACCGACGCCACCGGCCAGCCGTTCAAGCGCGATGGCGCGTTGCCCGACGGCTTTGTCTATGACACCGAGCCTGCCTGCCGTGCCATCGTCACCGCGCGCAGCCTGGCGCCGGATTGCGCCTGGACACTGTTGGGGCTGATTCAGCGCGCGTTTTATGTCGAGGGCCGCGACGTGACCCTCGCCAGCGTGCTGGTGGAACTGGCTGAAAAGGCAGGCATCCCGCGCATCGAGTTTGCCGGCGCATTCGACCGTGCCGAGCAGCATGCCGCGACCGCCGCTGACTTCACCTGGGTCCAGGACCTGGGGATCGCCGGGTTTCCGACCTTGCTTGCCGAGCGTAATGGCCAGTTGGCGTTGCTGACCAACGGCTACCAGCCGCTGTCCGAGCTGTCACCGTTGTTGGGGCGATGGCTGGAGCGAGCGACCTGTGCATGATCAGTCACCCCGTACCGACCGACTGACCTGGGCGGAAATTCGCCGCCTGGCCCTGCGGCACAAGAAGTCCCTGTGGATCGCCAATGGCGTCGCCGTGCTGGCGACCCTGTGCAGCGTGCCGATTCCCTTGCTGTTGCCGTTGCTGGTGGATGAAGTGCTGTTGGGACACGGCGATGCCGCGCTCAAGGTGATGAACCACGCACTGCCCCTGGGTTGGCAGAAGGCGGCCGGCTATATCGGCCTGATGCTGCTGGTGACGCTGTTTCTGCGTTGTGGCGCGCTGCTGTTCAACGTGGTGCAGGCGCGGTTGTTTGCGCGCTTGGCCAAGGACATCGTGTACCGCATCCGCGTGCGCCTGATCGAGCGGCTCAAGCGCATCTCCCTGGGCGAGTACGAAAGCCTGGGCAGCGGGACCGTCACCACCCACCTGGTCACCGACCTGGATACGCTGGACAAGTTTGTCGGTGAAACCCTCAGCCGTTTCCTGGTGGCCATGCTGACCCTGGTGGGTACCTCGGCGATCCTGGTGTGGATGCATTGGCAACTGGCGCTGCTGATCCTGCTGTTCAACCCGTTGGTGATCTACGCCACGGTGCAGTTGGGCAAGCGCGTCAAGCACCTGAAGAAGCTGGAAAACGACAGCACCTCGCGCTTTACCCAGGCCCTGACCGAAACCCTGGATGCCATCCAGGAAGTGCGCGCCGGCAACCGCCAGGGCTTTTTCCTCGGGCGCCTCGGCCAGCGGGCCCAGGAAGTGCGTGACTACGCCATTCATTCGCAATGGAAAACCGACGCTTCGAGCCGCGCCAGTGGGTTGCTGTTCCAGTTCGGTATCGACATCTTCCGTGCGGCGGCGATGCTTACCGTGCTGTTTTCCGACCTGTCCATCGGCCAGATGCTCGCGGTGTTCAGCTACCTTTGGTTCATGATCGGCCCGGTGGAGCAACTGCTCAACCTGCAATACGCCTACTACGCGGCAGGCGGGGCGCTGACGCGGATCAACGAGCTGCTGGCGCGTGCCGATGAGCCGCAATATGCCGGCGGTGCTGATCCGTTCACCGGGCACGACACCGTGGGCATCGAAGTGCGCGGCCTGGACTTCGGCTACGGCGAAGAGCTGGTACTCGACCAGTTGAACCTGGCCATCGCGCCCGGTGAGAAGGTGGCGATCGTCGGTGCCAGTGGCGGTGGCAAAAGCACCCTGGTGCAATTGTTGCTCGGGCTCTACACACCCCAGGCGGGCAGTATCCGGTTTGGCGGTGCCACCCAGCAGGAGATTGGCCTGGAGACCCTTCGCGAGCACGTTGCGGTGGTGCTGCAACACCCGGCGCTGTTCAACGATACCGTGCGCGCCAACTTGACCATGGGCCGGGAGCGCAGCGACCAGGCCTGTTGGCAGGCACTGGAAATCGCCCAGTTGGATGCTACCGTCAAGGCACTGCCCTTGGGCCTGGACAGCGTGGTGGGGCGTTCCGGGGTGCGTTTTTCCGGTGGGCAGCGCCAGCGCCTGGCAATTGCGCGCATGGTCCTGGCCGAACCCAAGGTGGTGATACTCGACGAAGCAACCTCAGCCCTGGACGCCGCCACCGAGTACAACCTGCACCAGGCGCTGGCACGGTTCCTCAGCGGGCGTACTACACTGATCATCGCCCACCGTCTGTCGGCTGTTAAGCAGGCGGATCGAGTCTTGGTGTTCGACGGCGGTCACATTGCCGAGGATGGTGACCATCAGCAGCTGATTGCCGATGGCGGGCTGTACGCCAAACTGTATGGACACTTGCAACAGGTACGTTGATTTAGCCTAGGCTGAGCTATCGGAAGCGGGTTTTCGCGTGCGTATCCAGCAGTGCATGTGCAAGGGACTTCATGAAGCAAAAGCGGACTTTAGGAACGCCCCGGTTGTTGGGCATTGTCTGGCCATTTATCGCCGTGGTGCTGTTCCAGGCATTATTGGGCTGCGTCAGTCTCTACGTGCTCTCGGCCGTGCGTGGTTACGTGGCCGGCGAGAGCCTGTGGTCCAAGGGCCAGAAGGACGCCATCTATTACCTGACGCTCTACGCCGATAATCGCGACGCCGGCACGTACCTCAAGTACCAGCAGGCCATTGCCGTGCCCCAGGGCGGGCACGAACTGCGCATTGCCCTTGACCGTCCCGTGCCCGACCTTGCCGCAGCCCGCCTGGGTATCCTCAAGGGGGGCAATCACCCGGATGATGTCTCCAGCCTGATCTGGCTGTACCTCAACTTTCGCCATTTCAGCTACCTGGAAAAAGCCATCCAACTGTGGACCGTAGGCGATGGTTATCTGCTTCAACTGGATGACCTGGCCCGCGAGATGCACCAGGCGATCATTCACGACCAGATCGGCGCCAACGATGTGCGCCAGTGGAAGGCGCATATCATCGCCATCAACGAAGGCGTGACACCCGCCGCCAAGGCCTTCAGCGATGCTCTCGGCGAAGGTTCGCGCATGATTCTGCGGCTGCTGGTCATCACGAACCTGGCGACGGCCCTGGGCCTGATCGTATTGGCACTGTTGCGCACCCATAAGCTGCTGGCCCAGCGCCATGCCTTCGCCGATGCCTTGCAGGAAGAAAAGGAGCGGGCGCAGATCACCCTGGAGTCGATTGGCGACGGGGTGATCACCACCGACGTCGACGGTGCCATTACCTATATGAACCCGGCGGCCGAGGCGCTGACTCACTGGCACTCGGCGCAGGCCCAGGGCCAGCCCCTGGCAGCGTTGTTCAAGTTGCTGGAAGACCACGCACAGCCGGATGGCTTCACCCTGATCGAACACATCGTCAAGGGCCAGCTCAGCGGCGGCAGCGAGCATTCGAAGACGATCCAGCGCCTGGATGGCAGCACGGTCTCGGTCACCCTGGTGGGCGCGCCGATCCGCAGCGCCGGCAAGGTCTCGGGCGCGGTGCTGGTGCTGCATGACATGACCCAGGAGCGCCAGTACATCGCCAATCTGTCATGGCAGGCGACCCACGATGCGCTGACCGGCCTGGCCAACCGCCGCGAATTCGAGTATCGCCTGGAGCAGGTGCTGCACCCGGCAGGGCAGGCGCAGGCCGGGCGGCATGCGTTGATGTTCCTGGACCTGGACCAGTTCAAGCTGGTCAACGACACCTGCGGCCATGCGGCAGGCGACGAACTGTTGCGGCACATCTGCGCGCTGTTGCAATCGGACCTGCGCGAAGGTGACACCCTGGCGCGCCTGGGCGGCGATGAATTCGGCATCCTGCTGGAGAACTGCCCGGTGGCGGTGGCGGAAAAAATCGCCGAAAGCCTGCGCCATACCGTGCAGAGTCTGCATTTCGTATGGAAGGGGCGGCCGTTCATGACCACCGTGAGTATCGGCCTGGTACACATTGCCAGCACCCCGACCACCCTGGAAGCCTCGCTGCGTGCCGCCGACATGGCGTGCTACATGGCCAAGGAAAAAGGCCGCAACCGCGTGCAGGTGTACCACGCCGACGACTCCGAACTGTCCCTGCGCTTTGGCGAAATGGCCTGGGTGCAGCGCCTGCACATGGCGCTTGAGGAGAACCGCTTTTGCCTGTACTCCCAGGAAATTTCCCCCCTCGGGCATACCGACGGCGGCAATGGGCATATCGAAATACTGCTGCGTCTGCACGATGAGGCAGGGCGTGTAATCCTGCCGGACAGCTTTATCCCGGCCGCCGAACGCTATGGTTTGATGACGTCCCTGGACCGTTGGGTGGTGGAGAATGTATTTGAGATTATTGCCCGTTGCATTAAAGAGCGTCCGGGCCGTCCCATGGCCCTGTGTGCGATCAATCTGTCAGGTATAACGATTGGCGATGATGACTTTCTCGGATTCCTGCGAGAGAAATTTCATACCTACGCTATTCCGCCCAGCATGATCTGTTTTGAAATTACCGAAACCAGTGCCATTGCAAACTTGGGCAGTGCCATCCGCTTTATTAATGAACTCAAGGCCTTAGGTTGCCATTTTTCGCTGGATGACTTTTGCGCCGGAATGTCCTCATTCGCTTATCTCAAACATTTACCTGTAGACTTCCTGAAGATCGATGGAAGTTTCGTAAAGGATATGCTGGACGACCCGATTAACCGCGCGATGGTTGAAGTGATCAATCACATCGGCCATGTCATGGGTAAGCGCACAATTGCCGAGTTTGTTGAAACACCGCAAATCGAACAGGCCCTGCTCGATATTGGTGTGGATTACGCTCAGGGCTACCTGATTGAACGACCGCAATTGTTTACCTTCGATAGCTTGCAGTGTCGACCCGTGCGGCCGCAGCCTCTGTTATTCAGGGCGCCCGGCACATTCCGCTGAAACATTCGCCGGTCTGTAAATCACACTTAAAAAGGAGCCTTAATAGTGATCGACACATTCAGCAGAACCGGCCCGCTTATGGAAGCCTCAAGCTACCCCGCCTGGGCTCAGCAATTGATCCAGGACTGCAGCGAGAGCAAGCGCCGGGTTGTCGAACACGAACTGTACCAACGCATGCGTGACAACACGCTCAGCGCCAAGACCATGCGTCACTACCTGATCGGTGGCTGGCCCGTGGTGGAACAGTTTGCCTTGTACATGGCACAGAACCTCACCAAAACCAAGTTTGCCCGCCATCCGGGGGAAGACATGGCGCGCCGTTGGTTGATGCGCAATATCCGCGTGGAGCTGAACCACGCGGACTATTGGGTGCATTGGGCGCGTGCCCATGGCGTCAGCCTCGAAGAACTGCAGGCCCAGGACGTGCCGCCGGAGTTGCATGCGCTGAGCCACTGGTGCTGGCACACCAGCTCGGCCGATTCGTTGATCGTGGCCATTGCCGCGACCAACTATGCGATCGAGGGGGCGACGGGGGAATGGTCGGCGGTGGTGTGCTCCACCGGCGTGTATGCGGCAGCCTTTCCCGAGGAAGACCGCAAGCGTGCGATGAAGTGGTTGAAGATGCACGCCCAGTACGACGATGCCCATCCTTGGGAAGCCCTGGAAATCATCTGCACCCTGGCCGGGATGAACCCGACCAGGGCACTGCAGGCAGAGCTGCGCCAGGCCGTATGCAAGAGCTACGACTACATGTATCTGTTCCTGGAAAGTTGCATGCGCCTGGAGAAAGAAAAACCGGCGAGCGCTGCCGTGCGTGAGCGCCCGCTGCGGGTCGCCAGCGAAGCGTGATGTAACGGGGATGGCGGGGTTTTACCCCGCCATTGCCAGGCGATTGCGGCCTTCGCGCTTGGCCACGTACAAGGCGCTGTCGGCGCGACGCAACAGGCTTTCGGCCGACTCGGCGGCCAGCAAGGTCGAACAACCGAGGCTCACCGTCAATTCGATCCGTGTGCCATCCGCCCAATAGTCCTGGGCCTGTGCCGCCTGGCGCAGGCGTTCACCGACCATGGCCGCCGCATCCCGGCCGGTGTTGGACAGCAGGATCAGAAACTCTTCCCCGCCAAACCGAAACACCATGTCCACGTTCCGCAACTGGCTCTTGATTGCCCCGGCGACGGCGCGCAATACGTTATCGCCGGCCGCATGGCCGTGGGTGTCGTTGATGGTCTTGAAATGGTCGATGTCCAGCATCAGCAGGGACAGCGGGTTCAGGTGCCGGCGCGCCATGTCGATTTCCCGTTGCAGGGTCTGGTCCATGGCAATGCGGTTGCCCGTTTCTGTCAATGGGTCGCGCAGGGCGCTGCGGGTGGCGGCGCGGTAGAGCAGGGCGTTGCGCATCGGGTAGAGCAGGGTCGACAGCAGTGATTCGAGCTGGCCGAGTTCCTCTTCCAGCAGACGCTGGTTGCGGCGAAAGACCAGCTCGCCGAGGTGCTCGCCTTCGTGGCTCAGGCTGTAGCTCACCGAGTGGTGGCCACGTTGGCCGAACTCCAGGCGCAGGTCACTGGCGTCGTGGCGGTACTGCAGGGCGTCCAGGGGCACCAGATGCTGGACCTCACGGAAGAACACGGCAAGGATGCGCTGCGGTTCCAGGCTGGTCTGCAGTTGCATGCCCAGTTGCTGGCGAGTTTGGACAAGGGTGGTGGGGCGACGTGGCAGGAGGGCGGGTTGGCCAAAGCCCAGGCGTTGCAATTTTGCACTGTCAAAGTCAATTGCGTTGGTCTGGGTGGGGGTTTTCATAAGCAAACGGCCTCTAAGCACTTAGCTGTCTTACAGGCTGGATGAGAGTGGCAAATGCCAGGCGTCTTACTGTTCCTTCAGTTCCGTAAAACATTGGAAACAGTTTAGACCGCTTTACCAGGGGTTATAACCCCTGGGCACTGCCGCACGTCTTGTCATCGCTTGACCTGCTTGGAAGGTGTTAGAGCGAGATTCGTGCCATTTCGTTTAAATAAATAAAAAACCTTACAAATCAAAGACCGTTTTTACAGTAAAAAAACGGTCGTTCAGCACTGACGTCAGTTATTTGGCTGATTGCACCAGCGTGTTGTGGTCAATCTGGTCGATGGACGTGACACCGGTCAACGTCATGGCCACACGCATTTCCTTGGCGAAGATGTCCAGCAGGTTCTCTACCCCGTGCTGCCCGTCGGCGGCCAGTGCATAGGCGGTGGCGCGTCCGAGCAGGCACGCCTTGGCGCCGAGGGCGAGCATGCGCACCACGTCCAGCCCGGAACGGATGCCGGAGTCCACCAGCACCGTCAGGTCATCGCCCACGACGTCCGCAATCGGTGGCAGAGCCTTGGCGGTGGACAGCACACCGTCCAGTTGACGGCCGCCATGGTTGGAAACCACGATGCCATCGGCGCCGAAACTGACTGCGTCCCTGGCGTCCTGAGGGTCGAGGATGCCCTTGATGATCATCGGGCCTTTCCAGAAGTCGCGGATCCACTCCAGGTCTTTCCAACTGATGGAAGGGTCGAAGTTATTGGCCAGCCAGCCGATGTAATCTTCCAGGTGAGTGGGTTTGCCGAGGTACCTGGAGATATTGCCCAGGTCGTGGGGGCGGCCCATGAGCCCTACGTCGAACGCCCATTGCGGCTTGGTGACGGCCTGCAACATGCGCCGCTGCGCCGCGAACGGCCCGGACATGCCCGAGTGGGCATCTCGGTAGCGCGCGCCCGGTGTGGGCATGTCCACGGTGAACACCAGGGTGGTGACCCCCGCCGCCTGGGCCCGCTCCAGGGCATTGCGCATAAAGCCCCGGTCCTTGAGCACATACAGCTGGAACCAGATTGACTGCGGGCTCTGCGAGGCCACTTCTTCAATCGAACACACCGACACCGTCGACAGGCAGAAGGGGATGCCCTTGTTCGCCGCCGCCTTTGCCGCCTGCACTTCGCCGCGCCGCGCATACATGCCGGTCAAGCCGACAGGGCTGAGGATGACCGGCATGTCCAGGGTCTGGCCGAACAGCGTGGTCTTGAGGCTGAGGTTGTCGACATTACGCAGCACCCGTTGGCGCAGGCTGATCTCGGCCAGGTCCGAACTGTTCGCGCGCATCGTGTGCTCGGCGTAGGCACCGCCGTCGATGTAGTCGAACAGGAAGCGCGGCAGCTTGCGTTTGGCCGCTGCGCGGTAGTCGGAGGCGGACGAGATGATCATTAAGCGTGTCTCCACAAGGCTGGGCGGGTCAGGATAGGCAAATATCTGTCATGATAAAAACAACTTTTATCGCTAGATACCAGTCGCTAAAGGAATACCCATGAACTTGAGAACGTTGCGCACGTTCGTCGAAGTGGTGCGCCAGGGCGGATTTTCCCAGGCCGCCGACGTGGTGGCCTTGACCCAATCCACGGTGAGCAAGGCGGTCAAGACCCTGGAGGAAGAACTCGGCATGCCGCTGCTCGACCGCCTCGGCCACCGCAACGAACTCACCGCCGCGGGTGAGATCGCCTACCGCCGCGCCCTGGTACTGCTCGCCGAACACCATGACCTGGTCGCCGAGATCAACGACCTGCGCGGCCTCAAGCGCGGCGTGTTGCGCATCGGCCTGCCACCGGTGGGGTGTGGGGTGCTGTTTGCGACGATGTTTGCCACCTATCGCAGCCGTTACCCGGACATCGACATCGAACTCACCGAATACGGCAGCAAGAGATTGCGCGAGTGCCTGGAAGCGGGTGAGGTCGACCTCGCTGCGTTGCTGCTGCCGGTGGATGCGGGCTTCGATTATCAGCCCGTGCGCAACGAACCGCTGATGGCCGTACTGCCCAGGAGCCACGCCCTGGCCCAGCGTCAACGCATCGACTTCGCCGACCTGGCGGATTCGCCATTCATCCTGTTCGAAGCCGGCTTCGCCCTGAACGCCAAGATCCTCGCCGCCTGCGAGCGCAAAGGCGTGATACCCCGCGTGGCGGCGCGCAGCGGGCAGATCGACTTCATCGTCGACCTGGTCGCCGCCGGCCTCGGCGTCGCCTTCCTGCCCCGCATGCTGGCGCACAAGCATCAACACGCAGGCATCGCCCTGATCCCCCTCGACGAACCCCACACCGACTGGCACATCGCCCTGGCCTGGCGCGCCAGCGCCCACCTGCCACCCGCCGTGCGCGCCTGGCTGGACCTGGCCAAGGAGCAGCAGCTTTCAGCCGGTCATCCGGATTAATCGTCCAGGCCGTCAGGGAAAGCTTGACTTCTCCTTTTCAATCAGTAACATACGGCGCATTCCGCGATAGCTCAGTTGGTAGAGCAAATGACTGTTAATCATTGGGTCCCTGGTTCGAGTCCAGGTCGTGGAGCCAGATAGGGAAAAGCCTGCAGCGATGCAGGCTTTTTTTTGCCTTGGATTTTTCCGGGGTGATCAAAGCGCACAGCGTGGCCAGCATGAATGCATCTCAAATCCTACGATTCAGAGGTCAATATCATGAAAGTCACTGCGGTCGTTTCAACCAAAGGCGGGCCGGGTAAAACTGCGGTTGGCGTCAATCTGGGCGCGTTCTGCGCCGATGCAGGGATCCGTACCCTGCTCATCGATCTGGATAATCAGCCGTCGCTGTCGTCGTTATATGCGCTATCGCACGAGACGCCCGGGCCGACCAGGTCATTTCGCACACCAGCATTCCTAATCTCTCATTGATCCATTCCAATGATCCGTTCAATCAGCTGACGCCACCGCTTACATCCGGTGATGCTCCAGCAAGAAGTCTACGAACAATCGCACCCGCGCCGGCATTGCCGAGCCGCCTACGAACACCGCATGAATCGGTTCCCGGTCGCCGGGGTTCCAGGCTTCCAGCAGCGGTATCAGGTCACCGCGCTGCAGATCCTCGCTCACGCTGAACTCGCCGATACGCGCAATGCCCGCACCTACTCGCGCAAGTTGTGCCAGCGCTTCACCACTGCTGCATTCGATGTTGCCGCAGACCTTCAGGGAGAACTCTCTTGCGTCGCGGATGAACGGCCAGTTGGGTTCGGCACGCCGGAAGTTGAAGCGCAGGCAGTTATGCCGTAGCAGGTCTTCCGGTTCGCGAGGGATGCCGTGGCGTTGCAGATACTCGGGCGATGCCACCACTACCTGGCCGGTGTCGCCGATTCTGCGCGCGGTCAGCGGGCTGTCGGGCAGATGGCCAAAACGTACCGCCACATCGGCCTGGCCGCCGAGAATATCGACCACTTCGTCGCCGAGGGTGAGGTCGACCAAGATGTTCGGATGGCGGGCGCTGAATGCCGCCACCAGGGGGACGATGGCCAGCCGCCCGTGGCCAAGGGCGGCACTGACCCGCAATCGGCCCCTGGGTACGCCCTGGTCGGCGATGGCTTCTTCCACCTCGGCCATGTCGGCCAGGATACGCCGGGCGCCGCGCAGGAAAGCCTCGCCCTCGGCAGTGAAGCTGATCGCTCGGGTGGTGCGCAACAGCAACCGGGTGCCAAGGCGCTGTTCGGTACGCGCGATGATCCGACTGACCGCCGAGGGTGTGAGCCCTAATGCACGCGCGGCAGCCGATAGGCTGCCTTCCTGCGCCACGGTGGCGAACACGAGCATGTCGCCGGATCTGCCGTTGAAGTCCATTTGTGCCCCTTACGCATAGGTGATTGCCAGAAATGCTATCTACCGCCTTAAAACGCTGGATCGTAGCATTGGCGGCATAGATAAGGAGCCTTCCATGCGTATCAATCCACCACTTGTCGCACTTGCCATAGGTGCCTTTGGCATCGGTGTTACCGAGTTCGCCCCCATGGGCATGTTGCCGGGCATCGCTGCGGATCTCGGCGTTTCTATTCCCGCCGCGGGCCTGTTGGTCAGTGCTTACGCCCTGGGTGTACTGCTCGGCGCGCCGCTGATGACCCTGACTACCGGCAGGATTCCCCGGCGCTATCTGCTGATCGGACTCATGGCGATTTTCACCCTGGGTAATCTGATGTCAGCCCTGGCGACCGATTACTACAGCCTCATGATCGCCAGGGTGGTGACCTCAATGAACCACGGTGCGTTCTTTGGCGTTGGCTCTATCGTTGCTGCCAGCGTGGTCGCCCCTGAGAAACGTGCCGGAGCGGTCGCGGCAATGTTTATGGGCCTCACCCTGGCGACCATTGGCGGTGTGCCGCTGGCCGCCTGGTTTGGCGAAATGTTCGGTTGGCGCACTGCATTCTGGGGCATTACCGGCCTCGGCGTGGTCGCCATGGCCGCGTTATGGTTCGCCCTGCCCAACCTGAAGGCGCCGCCAGGCGTCGGTGTAATGGCCGAAATTCGGGTACTGGGCCGTGGCCCGGTGCTGGGCGCGTTGGCCCTCACGGTAGTCGGTTCGGGCGCAATGTTTACCGTCTTCACCTACATCGCGCCGATCCTTAGCAGCGAGACTCACGCGTCCACCGCCTACATAACCGCCATGCTGGTTCTGTTCGGTGTGGGCCTGACACTGGGCAACATGTGGGGCGGCAAGGCCGCCGACCGCTCGATAGATCGCACACTGATCGTTTCGCTGAGCGTGCTGATTCTCGTGTTGCTGGCGTTTACGGTACTGATGCGTTGGCCGCTGCCGGCGGCCGTTGCCATCCTGATATGGGGTATCGCCAGTTTCGCCTTGGTGCCGCCGCTACAGATGCGCGTCATGGAAGCTGCCAAGGACGCGCCCAATCTGGCCTCGGCGGTGAACATCGGTGCGTTTAACTTCGGCAATGCGATTGGTGCGGCACTGGGCGGTGCGGTGATCAATGCAGGGCTAGGTTATCCGGCGATTTCCCTGGCTGGAGCGGCAGTGGCGGGGCTAGGGCTGCTGATGGTGCTGGGATTTGCCTGGCGTTCCAGAAAGATTGCAACTGCATTGGTGTGAGCTTGATGGGAGAGCCAGTCACTCAGTTGCTCCGTGACTTCCATTGTGATTTTGCATGACCAAATTGGATGGCTGAATCGCCGAGTAACACACGCTTTGCTTGCCCGCGGGAGCACTTAGAGTGGAGCCCAATATAGCATTCGAACAAGGAGTCTAAGGTCAGCGCCTACACCCTTTACCTTCCTCCCATGACGCCTCATTAATGAACGTAGCCTGGCAGGCTGGAGATGTCTACGGTGCCGGGGCGATTCAGAATGCTTGAATGAATCCCCCTCACAGCGACGTGAGGGCCGTCTTCATAGAGGTGCTGAGCCGCGTTTACATTCGAGGCTTTCACCTAAGCCACGGATCATCTCCATCAATGCCTTCACCCGCAGCGGCAAGTTTCCGGCCGGGTATACCGCGTGCATCTGTGGGCTCTCACCGCTGCTGGAGGTGAGCTTGTACTCAGGACACACCCGGAGCAGGCGCCCCGTTTCCACTTCGGGTTCCGCCATCCAATCCGCCAGGCGGGCGATCCCGACGCCCGCCAGGGCTGCCTGGAATACCGCCAGGCCGGAGCTGAACCGAAATTTTGGATGAACCCGAAAGCTGATGGCCTGCTCCTCACTGCGAAAATTCCACTCCTTGAGAATCCGCGGCGCCGTATGCAGGATCAGCGAATGCGCCTCCAGTGCCTCGATGGAGTCGGGCATGCCGTTGCGCTCCAGGTAGCCGGGGCTGGCATACAGGTAACGTGAGTAACTCCAGAGCGCAAAGCCGATCAAGTCGCTGGATTGTGGAAACGCGCCGCGAATCGAGAAGTCCAGCTTGCTCTTGGCCGGGTCGATGATCTCATCGGTGAAGATCACATCGATGTTAACGTCTGGATAACGCTCGCAGTATTGCGCGATCAACCGGGGCAATACCCCGTGTCCGAGAACCTCGGGGGCGGAAAAACGGATCCAGCCGGAGGCCAGGCCGCTGAGGCCGGCCAGGTCTTCATCCACCTCACGTTGCAGATCGAGCATTTTGTACGCGTGGGGCAATAAGCATTCGCCCGCTTCGGTCAAGCTCACGGCATTGGACGAGCGATTGAACAACTTGAGCCCCACACTTTCCTCCAGGGCTTGAACGGCACGGGTCAGTGCGCTGGGGGAGCGCCCCAGCGTCCGTGCCGCGGCGACGAAGCTGCGCTTGCGAGCCACGGTCGCGAAGGCTTCAAGTTCCCCCAACATATTCAGTGCCACTTTCCACCTCATTGCATTTTTCACAACGCGGCATTGCAACACAAAAAAGGCCCTTCCGTTAACCTTCCCGTTCAACCCACAAGGATGGTGCAAACAGGAGCGCAAGGACGTGTCGAAGCTGGATGAAGTAATCGGGAAAGCCGCAGCGTGTATTGATGAAGTCATTCATGAAAGGCTGGAAAAAAAATCAGTGACTTTGACCCGACGGGAGATACCGCAAATTCATCTGTCGCTGGAAGAACAACGCACACTTCAGGCCGGGCTGGCATCGCTGGACGTGACCGATAGCGCCTCGGGTATCCGCCAGATGCCGGTCCTGGGGCGGCTGCTGGAAAGTGTCCTGGGCACCGAGAAAATCCAGCAGCTGCGCAATTTTCCACAAGCCCGTGACGTGGCGATGATCGTCAGGGGGCTACCGCTGGACCCGCAACTGCCCGCCACGCCCTATGACCTGGAGCCGGGTATCGAGAACCTGTCGATTCTGGCCGGGGCTATTTTGTCCGTGCTGCACACTCTGCAAACCCGTCCGCTGGCGTACGAGGGTGAAAGCACCGACTCCGTGTTCCGTCACGTATCGCCCAAGCGCAAGCGGGAGACCGAAAAGAGCTCCTATGGCTCGCGGGCGGATCTGGACATGCATGTCGACAACCCTCACCTGCCTTTGACCTGCGAACCCATCTCGCAGTTGTCGGCCTGTCCGGAGTACCTGTCCCTGACCGGCCTGCGCTGCGAGCTCGACGTGCCGACGCGCATCGTCGCCATTGACGAGGTGCTGGCCATTCTGCCGGCCTACGTCGAAGAAGAACTGTCACGACCGAACTTCACCGTTCGCCGACCGGCGTCCTTCGGCAAACAGGGGAATGTGCTGGAAAACGTCCCCCTGCTGTACAGAAGCGCAACCGATGGCCTGTATTGCCGCTACAACAAAGCGAGTGTCGAAGCGACCTGCGCCCCTGCGCAGTTTGCTCTCCAGCTGTTCGCCGCCGCCGCCAATCATCCCGATGTCGTGCACCACATCATGCTGCAACCGGGGGACATGCTGATCTTCAAGAACCAGCAAACCCTGCATGCCCGGGATGGTTTTACCCCCCGCTACGACGGCCGTGATCGCTGGATGTTGCGTGTCTTCGGGGTCAATGATCCGGCACGCGTGGTACCGCTGGATCCTCATCAACCCTACATAGTCAGAGCCTGATTTCATGGTCGATATTGTCATCCTTTGCGTGTTCGCCTTCGCCGCCGGCCTGATAGATGCGGCGGTGGGCGGCGGCGGACTGATCCAGATTCCCGCGCTATTCAACGTGCTACCCACCGCTCAACCGGCGGCGCTGCTGGGTACCAATAAGGTCGCGGCCGCCTGCGGCACCGCATTCGCGGCCCGGTCCTTCGTGCGCAAGGTGGTGATCGACTGGGGGCTTGTGATCCCCGCCGCCTGCGCGGCCTTTGTCATGGCCTTCTTCGGAGCCGCCACGGTGTCGTTCGTACCCCAGTCGATGATCCGGCCGGCGGTGCTGGTGTTGATTGTGCTGATGGCGATCTACACCTTCTGGAAAAAAGATTTCGGCGCCCTGCACAAACCCATGCGCATCGGTACCAAGGAAAAACTGCTGGCGATCGTCATCGGCGGCGCCATCGGTTTCTACGACGGTCTGTTCGGTCCCGGCACTGGCAGCTTCCTGATCTTCCTGTTTATCCGCTGCTTCGCCTTCGACTTTCTCCATGCCTCTGCATCGGCCAAGCTAGTGAACATCGCGACCAACGTAGCGGCACTGATATTCTTCATTCCGACGGGTAACGTGCTCTACCTGATCGCAATCCCCATGGCGGCATTCAACATCCTGGGCGCGCTCACCGGCACCTGGCTGGCGGTTCATAAAGGCGTGCCCTTTGTCCGGGCTCTATTCCTGGTGTTACTGGTGATTCTGATCAGCAAGCTGTCCTACGACCTGTTCCTGTAAACCAGAGGAAAACTCCATGCATCCCATGTTCGATCGCCTCGTGGCATTACTCGATGCCCGCTCAGCCTCTTACCGGGTGTTGATGCACGATGCCGAGGGCCAGTCGGCGCGCGTCGCCGAAATCCGTGGCACCGAGCCCGGCCAAGGCGCGAAGGCCATGCTTTGCGCCCTCAAGGGCCAGGCCGGCCCCTATGCGCTGGTGATACTGCCGGGCGACCAGAAGCTGGACATGAAGAAAGTCGGAGCGGCCCTGGGCGGGAAAAAAGCCGAGCTGGTGAAGGCCGAAACCGCCATGGAGCTGACCGGGTGCCGGATCGGCGCCATCCCTCCGTTTGTTTTCGATGAGCGGATTCAATTGATCGTCGATCCAGCCTTGACCACAGGCTACGCCGAAATAGCCTTTAACGCGGGGCGGCTGGATGCGTCGATGGTGCTCGATACGCAGGACTATCTGGCGATCGCCATGCCTCGATTGCTGGATATCAGCCAGGCCTGAGCAGACGTTTTCACAGACGCGGCCCAAAAAAAACGATAGCCGCGCTGGCCTGCTATGCACTGTATCTGGCCGGTCTTCAGGCTCGAACGACAGGTCGGTCACGTCATTTCCAGGGCAACCGCATCAGGCATGAACCGGTGCGCTCATTCCCTGGCGTAGATTTGCGGGAACTCCTCGGGACCAGACCGTCCTTTAGTCCATCCACCGTGCAGGTATTGCAGTCTGTGTCTATGCTGCAGTATGGGTGTCGAGACCCGCTACGAACCTGTCTCGACGCCGCACTCTCGCTGTCCGCAGTCCGGATTTTCACCATCACAGCATCAAAACAGCACAGCGGAATGTGCGTGAGCATGAGCTTGAACGCCTGAGCGATTCAGCCACTTATCGAATAGGGAAATAGGCTTGATGTGTCGGTAAAAAAAATTCTTTGTGTGGTCGGAACGCGTCCCGAAGCGATCAAAATGACCCCGGTCATTCTGGCCTTGAAGCAGCAGGGCTGGGTCGATGTGCGTGTGGTCGCCACGGCACAGCATCGCGACATGCTGGATCAGGTCCTGGCGTTTTTCGGCATCGAGCCCGATATCGACTTGGACGTCATGCGACCCAATCAAACCTTGGCCACCCTGACCGGGCAGTTATTGCTCAAGCTGGATGTTGTCCTGCTCGAAGAACGGCCCGATGCGGTGCTGGTGCAAGGCGATACCACCACGGTGATGGCCTGTGCCCTGGCCTGTTTTTATCGGCGCATACCGGTGGGGCATATTGAGGCCGGCCTACGCACCTGGGATCTGCAGCATCCGTTCCCCGAGGAAGCCAACCGGGTCATTGCCGGTAAATTAGCGCACTGGCACTTCGCGGCAACGCAAGGCACCCGGCAAAACCTGCTGAAAGAAGGCGTAGCCAGTGGGGACATTTTCGTCACGGGCAACACGGTGATCGATGCCCTGATCATGACCGCGGCCAGTGAGGTGGAGATCGGCCTTGATCTTGATCCGAGCAAGCGCCTGGTGCTGGTGACGGCCCATCGCAGGGAGCATTTTGGCGCGCCGTTTCTCGACATCTGCCGAGCGCTGCGCACCCTTGCCGAGAGCAACCCTGGGGTTCAGTTTCTCTACCCTGTGCACCCGAACCCGAATATCCAGGACGTCGCCCAGGCGTGCCTGGCAGGCATGCCGAACTTCAGGCTGTGCGCGCCGCTGGGTTACGCGGCGTTCATCGCCGCCATGAAAGCGGCGTATTTCATCCTGACCGACTCGGGAGGCGTCCAGGAAGAGGCGCCGGCGCTGGGTAAGCCGGTGCTGGTCATGCGGGATGAAACCGAGCGCCCGGAAGCGGTGGAGCAGGGCAGCGTCAAGCTGGTGGGGGCCAACTATGAACGTATCATCGAGCAGGCGCAGCGCCTGCTTGACGATGAATCGGCCTACCGTGGCATGGTGCGAGGTGTTTCGCCCTACGGCGATGGGCAGGCTGCCGGGCGTATCGTGAAGGTCCTGCGCGAGCACTTTTCTTGAAGCGCCTGGTATTTCTCTCGCCGTTGCCCTGGCACAGCTTCGCCCAGCGGCCGCACAAGTTTGTCGATTGGGTGCACAGCCGCACAGGGGCGTCGGTGCTGTGGGTCGATCCTTATCCCACGCGGCTGCCCAGGTGGAGCGATCTCAAGGCGGCTGCGCCCTGCGCGCAAACCAGTCCATCCAGTGGCACGCCGCCATGGCTCACGCTGATCAAGCCTGGCGGTCTACCGATAGAACCTCTACCGTGCTCGGGCTGGGTGAACCGCTTTTGCTGGCGGCATGCATTGAGCAGGATCGATCAATTCACCCACGCCTCTCCAGCCTTGCTCGTGGTCGGCAAGCCCTCGGTCCTGGCACATCTGTTGTTGCAGCGGCTTCGTCACTGCGCGTCCTTGTATGACGCAATGGACGATTTCCCGGCGTTTTATACCGGCCTCTCGCGATCGGCCCTGGCGCGCCGTGAGCGGCTGATCGCCCAGCACGTGGACGTCATCTGGACGTCGAGTTCCGTGCTCGACGCACAGTGGCGGCGTTATCGCAACGAGGTGTGCCTGGTGCTGAACGGCCTGGACTTGGCGGCGATCTCTGCCGTAAAGCGGGCGCCGATGTCATCGAGTCGAAAGGTTTTTGGCTACGTGGGCACCCTGGCGACCTGGTTTGACTGGGCCTGGGTGGCGGCTTTGGCCGAAGCCAGGCCCAACGATGAAATTCGTTTGATGGGGCCGATCTTCGGCGCCGCGCCCGCGCATTTGCCGAGCAACGTAGTGGTGTTGCCTGCCGATAATCATGGCGCGGCGTTGGCCGCCATGGCCGAGTTCGACGTGGGCTTGATTCCTTTCAAAAAGACCCTGCTCACCGCGTCGGTCGATCCGATCAAGTACTACGAATACCGCGGCCTGGCATTGCCGGTGATCTCGACTGACTTCGGCGAGATGCATGGCCGTTCAGGGCTGCCGGGTGTTTTTATCAGTCACTCGCACAGCGATATTGCCGGGCTGGCCGAGGCCGCCTTGGAGTGTGAGCGCAATGCGGACGAAGCCCGTGCATTTGCACGACAACACTCATGGGAAGCGCGTTTTGATGCCGCCACGCTTCATCCATGACTGCGACGTGATCGTCGTCAACTACAACGTCGGCACGCTGCTCGGCGAATGCGTAGCGTCGGCCTTCAGGGAAGGCGCGCGGCGGGTGATTGTGGTGGACAACGCTTCGACTGACGGCAGCCTGGCGTACCTGGATGAGTGCCCGGCCTATACGGGCCTGAGCATCATCCGGAATCAGCGGAATATGGGCTTTGCCTCGGCCTGTAATACCGGTGTGGGGGTGTCGAGTGCCGGCGCATTGTTGTTCTTGAACCCGGATTGTGTCCTGCTGCCGGGCTCATTGCTGGGCATGATGGAAGCGCTGCACGCGGATGCCGCCACGGGCATGGTGGGGGGCTTTCTATGCAACCCCGATGGGTCCGAACAGCCGGGCGGGCGCCGGGTGTTTCCGACCCCCAGGAGAGCATTCGTCCGGGCTTTTGGCTTATCGCGCCTGGATGGAGTGTTTCCCACGCTGTGCGCCGACTTCCTGTTGCATCGTGAGCCGCTGCCCACCGAGCCCGCCGCGGTGGAAGCCATTTCCGGTGCCTGCATGCTGGTCAAGCGTGAAGCGTTGAAGTCTGTGGGCCTCTGGGATGAAGGCTATTTTCTGCATTGCGAGGATCTGGACTGGTGCATGCGCTTCAAGCTCAAACAGTGGCGCGTCGTGTTTGTGCCACAGGCGCGCGTCATGCACTGGCGGGGCGCCTGTAGCCGGAATCGACGGTTTTTTGTCGAGTGGCACAAACACCGAGGGATGGTGCGGTTCTACGCAAAGTTCTTCAGGGCCAACTACCCCAAGGGATTGTGGTGGTGGGTGGTCCTGGGGGTGTGGCTGCGCTTCGGTTTGGTCTGCCTCTACCATGGATTCAATTGGTTGCTGGGACGATCCCGGAGTGGGCATGCCTGAGGTCACGGTCGGTGTGCTGGGGGCCAGTAGCCTGGTAGGCCGATGCCTGCTTGTGTTGCTTGTGCGCGAACAGTTCAAGGTCGTCGCTTTTTCCCGCCAGCCCCGGCACGGCAGCGATACGGTCAGTTGGCAACGGCTTCCTGAGGCGGGTGTAAGCGCGTATGCCGCGCCGATTCCCTACTGGATCTGCGTGGCACCGATTTGGACGCTGCCGCAGCATTTTGCGCTGCTGCAGGCCTGCGGAGCGCGCAAGGTCGTGGCCCTGTCTTCCACCAGTCGCTTTAGCAAAAGCCACTCCGTCGACTCCGCAGAGCGGCGCCTCGCCAACCTGTTGGGCGATGCCGAGGCGCGTGTTGAGCAGTGGGCGCAGGACCACGGGGTGCACTGGGGCATCCTGCGTCCGACCTTGATCTACGGCCAGGGCCGCGACAAAAACATCACCGAGATCGCACGCTTTATTCGGCGCTTCGGCTTTTTCCCGCTGTTGGGCGGCGCAATGGGACTGCGTCAACCCGTGCATGCCGAGGATGTGGCGAGCGCCTGTGTGCGGGCGTTGCAGGCACCCCAGGTGTGCCGCCATGCCTACAACCTCAGCGGCGCAGAAACGTTGCCCTATCGGGAGATGGTCTCCCGCGTGTTCACCGCGCAGAAGCGCCGCCCGCGTTTTCTCACGGTGCCGCTCTGGGTGTTCCGGATGACGTTGTGGCTGTTGCGAGTACTGCCACGCTACCGCCATTGGTCGGCGGCGATGGCGCAGCGCATGAACCAGGACCTGGTGTTCGAGCATACCGAGGCTGCCCGGGATCTTGGCTTCGCGCCCAGGGGATTTTTATTGTCACAGGACGACCTGCGTTAGTTACTCATATTCATGGGGCACCCACGGGCCCCACTTGGCTTCATAGATCGCCTTGTTGCGCTCGAACAGGGCTTGGCGTTCATCCTGGTTCATGAGCGCGAACGATGCCGAAAGCTGGTGATGGATAAACACATCGCGGGCGCAGGCATTCACCAGGCCGGCATGTTCGACACGTCGGCAGTAGTCGTCATCCTCGAAGAATCCACGGCCATAGACTTCGTCGAGCGGGCCGATTCGCGTGTAGGTACTGCGCGGCATTATCACGCAGAAGAACGCCAGGGTCGGCAGCCGGACCACCTCGCCAAGGTGGCGGCAGGTAAAGCGCCGAGCCGCTTGTGGCATGTCTGCGAGGTCGGTGTAGCCGATGTCGATCCTGGCCTGGTTACCGATGTTGTTGGTCACCGGGCCAATCAGGCCAAGCTCGGGATTGCGTTGTAAATGGCGGCGCAAGGTACTCGCCCAGCCGCTGGTAACCTGCGTGTCGTTATTGAGCAGCACCAGGTACTCACCGTTGGCGATCGCCAGGCCCTGGTTGTTCGCGGCGGCGAAACCGCGGTTGTCGGTGTTGAGTACGATCGTCTGGCCTCTGTCGGCCGCCCATTGCGAGAGAAATTCAGCGGTGCCGTCACTGGACGCGTTGTCCACCACGATGATTTCCAGTTCAGGCCCCTCGCTGTCGTGCTCGAGGCTGTCCAGGCACGCCCGCGTCAGCGCCAGGTTGTTGTAGGTCACCACGATCACGCTGATGCGTGCCGCGTGGTCGCGGCGCTCGGCCAGGGTGATGAGCGCATCGGCGCGGTGTGTCCAGGTTTGTCGGGCAGCGAACGCCTGGCGCTGGGCAATCTGTTCGGTCGTCGCTGGCAGCAATGCCCGCGTGATCGCGGTAATGAACGCCGGGCCGTCCCGGCCGACCTGCACCAGGGAGCCGAATTGTTGCATTTCTGGCAGGTCGACCGAGACCACCGGTTTCCCGGCACTCAGGTACTCGTAGACCTTGACCGGGTTGGTAGCGAGCGTCAGGGCCGTGATGTGAAACGGCACGATGCCCACATCGAAGCCATGCAGGTAGTAGGGCAGGGTGGCATAGGGCACTTCGCCGGTGAATTCTACGTTCGCATAGCCACTCAATTGCGCCCGCGCGCCCACCGTATCGGCGCCGATCAGCAGCACCACATGCTGTGGAAACGCCTCGGCGATGCGGGCGACGAGCGCCTGGTCGAACCAGTGTGCAATGGCACCGTAGTAGCCAATCACCTTACGTTGCAAGCGATCCCGGTAGATCGAGGCAGGTGGGGTGCAGAACCGGGTGAAGTCGGCGGCATTGCGCAGGATGGCGCGAGTTTCATTGGCCTGGGCCGGCCATTGCTCGGCCAACCAGTCGGAGGTGAACAGCCGAACGTCCGCGTTGCGCACCAGCCGTTGCTCCAGCTGCAGGATGCTCGGGCCGTTGTCGCCGAAGCCTTGATGATGGTCCATGCAATCGTAGATCAATCGGCTGTTGGGTAATTCACCGGCGATGTCGCACCAGAAAGGGTGCTGCACCAGTGAAATGACCCGGGCTGAGCCGGCCCAGAGGAGTACCTCGCCAATACTGCAGCACAACTGTCGAACCTGCGCGGCGTCAGGCGCTGCGGTGTAGATCAGCGGTGCACCACGGGCGAACAGCTTGACCTGGAACAACCGCTGCGTCTGGTCCAGCGAGTCGAGTTCAAAGCCGGCTTGGGGCGCATGTATCAATGAGGCCGACACGTAGATGACCCGCCGGCCGGTGGCGGCCAGCACCTGGGCCAGTTGCTGCGGGCGCTGGTGGCGCAAGTCCCAGTCGATAGCGCCCCAGATAATGTAATCCGCCAGCCCGGCCTGTTGTGGCTGGGGCGCAGGCTGAGGCGCCGGCGCTGGGTCGGCTAAGGTTTTCATCGGTTGCAGTACGCCGCGCAGTACGCGCACAGCGGGCAGCAGTGCACGTCGGTAGATGACTGCCAGGAGTTTTTTCGCGCTGGCCGGCAACGGCAGCCGGTGATACACCGCGCGCCAGCGCTGCCGGCCAGATGGGCGTCGCTCGATCATCATGGGCGGGACGACCTCATCCGGACGTTTTCGGCGATGCGGCGACCACCACAAAGCAAGTCGCTTTTCAACGTGCCCGACTCGACCGGCCCGTCTTCGATGTGGAACAACGTCTGCAGTACCCTGAAGGACTGCAGGCGCAGCCCCTGGTTATTTGCGGCGGCGAAGCCCGGGTAGCGCAGGTAGTTGCGCGTGTCGTCCGTGTGCCTGTCCATGGTGCCGTCCTTCACGAAAACCTTGTGTTGTGCTGTTCGCCGTAAGCGTGCAGAGGTGTCGGGTCGTTGTCCGGCCACATCGAGCTGGTAGAGCCGGGGCGGTAAAACGTCACCGTCACGCTGCGCCTGGAAGAACGACAACCCTCGACCACCCGTGAAACCGCGTGCCAGGAGTTGTCGGCGCGCACGAGAATCGCCGAGTTGCCGACCTCGGGCGTCACTTGCGCGACGATATCGGTGGGCCTGGCAGAGCCGAGGATCTGCAGGCAGCCGCCGTCGGCGGGGTCCCAGGTCTGATTGAAGTACAAAACGTGCGTGACCAGTTTGTCTTCCAGGTCCGGGTGCGGCCCGAGGTTGGCCCCGGGGCCGTAGTGGAACAGATTGGCTTCCATGGGGACGTCGGTCACGTCCACCCCGGTCAGCGCGGAGAGGGCCTGGCGGTACTGCGGCGAACAGAGGCTGTGGGCCAGTGCCAGCCATTGCGGGCTCAAGGCCTGTGGGTTGACCACCTGGTGGCTGCCCAAGGCGATCAATTGCCGCGCCTCGTATTCGTAGTCCTTGGCCCCGCCGTAGCCGGAGACCGTCTTGAAGTGGTCGTGCGGGTAGGTTTCGGCCAGCGCCTTGGCATCGTCGGGGGTGTAGAGCGCACCGATTTGCGCCCAGGAAAAAGGCACGGTCTGCAGGCGGTGGGCCGTCAGTTTGCTCAGGTCAATCATGTCGAAGGGCTCCCAGCCATTTGTTCAGGGTTCGGCGCAGATGGCGCAACGGCGCCGTCAGCTTGAACGAGTTGGAGCGGTACAGCGTTTCCAGTGCCTGTTGATGTTGCTCGCGTTCGTGTTGTCGCTCGGCGGCCTGGCTTTCGAGGTGTGAGTGCAGGTCTTCGAGAACGCCGGGCAAGGCTTGCCAGTAGCGGTTGAGCGCGGGCTGCGTGGGCCTGGGACCTTCGCGGATCAACTCGGCCACGCGGTCCCAATGTGCGTCGATCCGTACCATCGCGTCGGCGGTCACCTGGGACACCGGTTGCTTGCCCAGCTGTGCGCGAAACCACTGCGGATCAATCGGCTGGTCCCGGCGTAATTGGAATATTCGTCCATGGCTCGGCAGCGCAGTGTATTTGCCGGTGCCCAGGTCCGCCGAGCAGAAGACCGGCACACCAAAGGCCAGTGCACTGATCGCCAGGTGGTAGCTGTGCCCGATCACCCCTTCGGCATGGGCGATCAGCTCTGCCAACAGCAGGGGCTCCGGCCAGAAGGGCAGGCACCGCGCGCGCGCAAGGCCGTCGCCCAGTACGGATTCATGATCACCCAGTACCGGCCCTATGGGCAGCAGCAGCAGTTGCACGTCCTCGAACTGCCCGGCATGGGTTTGCCACAGCTGCAGGAAGCTGTCCAAGCCTCCTATCGCATGCACCACCAGATAAGGGAGGGTCAGGTCGGCGCTGCTGCGCAGCGCCAGGAACCGGGTAGACGGCGCATGAGGGTCGAGCACCCGTGGCAGGCCAAAGGCCGTGTCGGGAAGCACCTCGACCTGGGCCGTCGGCGACAGCTGGGCCAGGGCCGCTTGGGACAGCGCATCGCGTACCCTGATGTGCGGGCTGTGTTCGAGGGTCAATTGCACCAGTGGCGCGGCCCACGGCGGGATGTCGTTGCAATGCATGCCCGGCGCATTCCAGATCAACGGGATGCCATGTTGCAGCGCGATCAGCGCGGGCGTCAGCCAGTAGCCGGTGGGGTGGTGAATGGTGGCATCCGGGGGGTAATAACCGCTGGCCACCAGCTTGTCGAAACGCACAATGAAACCACCGCCGATCAATACTCCATCCAACTGACCGGCGATGTCCGGCAAACGAGTCAGCGAGGTGACCTCGTACGGCCACTCGGGCGGTGTTTTCCCGTGATAGGAAAACCGGTGCAGCGTTATCGCGCCCAGGCGCCGGGTCAATTCCGCCTCGGCGAGAATGGGAAACAGCAAGTCGCCATAATTGGCGACATCGAATGTGCCGAAGATCCCGACCTGCCACTCTCGGCTCATTGCAGCACCCCCGGTTCATTCGTGTGAGGGGCAGGACCGGCCTCTATTCCCAGATCGACGAAACCAAGGAATTCCCGGGTACCCGGCAAGGTGTCGAACGCCAGCAGCGCGACCTGCTTCTCGATGAGCTGCGCGGTTTCTTCGAGGTGGCCGTTCATCAGTTTCAGCGTGATGTGGTACTTGCCCGCCGCAAGGTTGGCGGGGAAGCGGATGTTGAGCGTCGCCTTGCGCCAGCCGTTGTGCGCTGCCTCCAGGTGCAGCGGCAGGTTGGCACCGCCGATCACCAGCAGGCGGGCCTCCTGGATCGTCACGCTGAGGGTCGGCAGCTCGATACTTTCGCGTACCCGGGTTTCGATGCGCAGTTCGATGGTCTCGCCATACACAAAGCTTGAATACAGGCTGTCCGTGTTGGTAAAGCAGGCCGCAACGATATGCCCCTCATCGGTGCCAAAGGCGATGCCAGCCTGTTGGGCAAGAAACGCCTTGGGGGCGACCGCCACCGCGCCGCCGCTGGCCCAGCGACGCTGTTCGTCACGCATCTCCAGCAGGTAGAGTTCGGCCATTTCTTCGGGAGAGCCACTGGCACGCACCTGGCCTTCGCGCAGGTAAATCACCCGATTGCAAAAGCGCTTGACCATGGCCATGTCATGGGACACGAACAGCAGCGTCGTGCCTTGCTGGGTGAGCGCTTCCAGCCGATTGAGGCACTTGAACTGGAAGGACGCGTCGCCCACTGCCAGGGCTTCATCGACGATCAGGATGTCGGGGTCCACGCACACCGCGACGGCAAAGGCCAGGCGTACCAGCATCCCGCTCGAGTAGGTCTTGGTGGGCTGGTCGATAAACTCGCCGATAGTGGCGAAGTCAGTGATCTGGGCAAAACGGGCATCGATTTCCGCGCGGCTGAGCCCCAATACGGCACCGTTCATATAGACGTTTTCACGCCCGGTGAAATCGTGATTGAACCCCGAGCCCAGCTCCAGCAACGCCGCCACGCGGCCATGGCTCTCAATGCTGCCGGAGGTGGCACTGAGGGTGCCGCAGATCAGTTGCAGCAGCGTCGATTTGCCGCTGCCGTTGCGGCCAATGATCCCTACCGTTTCACCTTTGCACAGTTGCAGCGACACGTCCCGCAGTGCCCAGAATTCTCGATAGAACTGCTTTTGCCCGCGCGACAACAGCTGCCACAGGCGATCCCTGGGCGTGTCGTAGATGTGATAGCTCTTACTCAGGTGGGCCGTTTGTACGGCGATGTCAGAGCACATCGGCAAATCCTTTGCGGGTTTTCTGGAACCAGGTGAACCCCAGCCAGGCGATACCACCAGCCACCAGCAGGCCGCAGGCCCAGGTGAAAGGGTCTGGTACCACCCCCCAGAACAGCAGGTCACGGGCCTGTTCGACCACCAGGGTGAGCGGGTTGAGGTGAAGGATGCCCTGGTAGGCTGGCGGAAATGCGCTGGTCGGGTAAAAAATCGCCGAGACAAACATCAATGCCGTGGTCAGCACGCCCACCACCTGGCCGACATCACGCAGGTAAACCCCCAGCGCTGCCAATAGCCAGGTGACTCCCAGTGTGAAGAGCGCCAGCGGCAATAACACCAGGGGCAGCAACACACTGGTCAGGGGCGGCCAGCCGAAAAACACCAGGTGGAAGACCAGCCAGATCACCAGGCTGGCCAGGGTGTGGAACAACACGGCGCCCAGCACCACCCACGGCAGGATCTCGAGGGGGAACACGACTTTCTTGACGTAGTTGGCATTGGCGATGATCAGGCCTGGCGCACGTCCCACGCATTCGGCGAACACGTTGAACACCAGCAGGCCGGCAAACACCAGCAGCGCGAACTCGGTGCGCGAACCGTCGCCCGCGGGCCAGCGCAGCTTGAACATCACGCTGAACACGAAGGTGTAGACCAGCAACATGAATAGCGGGTTAAGGAACGACCACAACAGCCCCATGATGGAGCCTCGATAACGCCCAATCACTTCCCGCTGGACCATGGAAAACAACAACTCCCTGTGTCGCCACGGGCTGGAAAACATCCCTGCCCGCGCGTTTGTTTCACTCATGCAGCGATTCCCATTGCCAGTGCAGTGCGCCCATGAGTCTAGTCAACAATTGTCGTTTTGCTATGTGGCGTTGAGTGGTTGTTCGACCTAGGGGAAGGCTCATTGCGTCAGCCTGTCTGCACGCAATCACAGCAGCGGATAAATTTTTTTGCTGGCGCTGCTTGAAATTTTTTCCCCTGAACTTACTTAGGTTTTACGCGATGCCGAATACGGGTCGCGTGTCAAATCACTTGGAGAAAACTCAGGAGATTTTGCAATGGCTACTACTCTTTCGTTGGCCCCACTGTTCCGTCATTCCGTCGGCTTTGACCGCTTCAACGACCTTTTTGAATCGGCGCTTCGCAGCGAGGCCGGTACCACCTACCCACCTCACAACGTCGAAAAGCACGGTGAAGATCACTACCGGATCGTCATCGCGGCGGCAGGCCTGGTGGAGGATGATCTGGAGATCCAGGTGGAAAAAGGCGTGTTGACCGTCGCCGGCGGCAAGCGCGAACACGATGAGGGCATCACCTACCTGCACCAGGGCATCGCCCAGCGCGCGTTCCGTTTGTCGTTCCGCCTGGTCGACCACATTGAAGTGCAGGGCGCACAACTCGCCAACGGGTTGCTGAGCATCGACCTGCTCAGGGTGGTACCGGAGGAAGCCAAGCCTAAGCGCATCGCGATTGGCGGTGCAGCCAAGGCCGAGGTGAAATCCATCAGCGAGCAGTAAGGCTGGAATGAATAAAGGCGCTCTTCGGGGCGCCTTTATTCGTAGCGTTCACATTACAGCGTGGGAACATTTCTACCTCTAGACTCATGCCCCGCCCGCACCTCACGCCCCTCCCACTTGGCAATCACCAACGGCGCCAAGGCATTGCCCAGCACATTCAGCGCTGTGGTCGGCATCTCCATCAAGCGATACACCCCGGCGATAAACGCGATGCCTTCCAGCGGCAAACCCGCGCTGCCCAGGGTGGCCGATAGGATCACGAACATGAATCCCGGTACTCCGGCAGCCCCCTTGGAGGTGAGCACCATGGTCACCACCAGCAACGCCTGATCGCCCAGGCTCAGGTCGATGCCGTACAACTGCGCGACGAACAGGGTGCCGATGCCGAGGAACAGGGAAGCGCCGTCGAGGTTGAACGAGTAACCCACCGGCACCACAAAGCTCACCAGCGAAGGAGGCACGCCGTAGGTTTCGAGTTTTTTCATCAGTTGCGGCATCACCGCCGCCGAGCTGGCGGTGGAGAAGGCCAGCACCAACTCATCCTTGATATGGCGCATCAGCGCGAACAGGTTGATCCCGCACACGCGCGCCACCAGGTTGAGCACCACCAGCACAAAGAACGCGATGGCCACATAGCTGACCATGATCAGCTTGGCCAGCGGCAGCAATGAGCTGAAGCCGAAGTTGGCCACGGTCACGGCGATCATGCCGAACACGCCGATGGGCGAGTAGGCCATGATCATCGAGGTGACCTTGAACATGGCATCGCTGACGCCGCGCAACAGTGCGATGACCGGGTCCTTGCGTTCGGCGGGCAGGCGCGCCACGCCCAGGCCGAACATCACCGCAAAAAACAGCACCGACAACAGGCTGCCCTGGGCCATGGCGTTGACCACGTTGTCGGGGATGATGCCGACGATGATCTGCCCCAGGCTATGACCGGCGCCGTTGCTGGTGGGCAGGGTGATATTCGCCGCATGCAGGCTGGACAGTTCAGTGCCGGCGCCGGGCTTGAGCAGGTTGCCCATGACCAGGCCGATGATGATCGCCAGGGTGGTGATGCAGAAAAAATAGCTAAGGGATTTGACCCCGATACGGCCCAGGGATTTGCCGTCACCGTGGCCGGCAATGCCCACCACCATGCAGGCAAACACGATAGGCACCACGATCATCTTCATCAGCTTGATAAAGATATCGCCCGCCGGTTGCAGGAGATTGTCCACCAGCCACGGCCGGGACTCGGGAAAGCGGTGCAGCAGGGCACCAATGGCGATACCGGCGAGCAAGCCGATCATGATTTGCCAGACCAGCGCGATACGGGGCGTGTGCATGGGAATGCCTCATTTGATCAATGATTTTTAAGTTGTTGTTCTAGGCAGTCAAAAGGCGACCGTCCGCTGGTCGCCGGGTGTTGCGGGTGGCCGTCAGCGCAGGTCGTGGCATGCGTCTTTGAGGCGACGGCACCCTTCTTCGATCACGTCCAGGGCGCTTGCGAACGACAGGCGCACATACGGCGACATGCCGTAGGCCGCGCCGCTGACCGTGGCCAGGCCGTAGTCGCGCAGCAGGTAGTCCACCAGTTGGGTGTCGCTGTCGAGGCGATCACCTTGGGGGGTGAGCTTGCCCATCAGGCCGCTGACGTTGGCGAACACATAGAACGCGCCATCGGGCGGGATGAGGCCCAGGCCGGGAATACCCGCCAGTCGCTCCAGCATCAGGGCACGACGCTGCCGGTATTCTTCGCGCATCGCGGCAATAGGCGCCTGGTCACCGGCAAATGCAGCCACGGCGGCGGCCTGGCTCACTGAGCTGGGGCAGGTGGTGGTCTGCGACAGCAGCTTGGCGATGGCCGCGATCAGCCACGCCGGCCCCGCACCAAAACCCAGGCGCCAACCGGTCATCGCATAGCCCTTGGACGCGCCATTGATGATCAGCGTACGTGGCTTGAGGTCGGGCGCCAGGCGTGTCAACGGCACATGCCGGGCGTCGCCGTAGACGAAGTGCTCGTAGATCTCATCGGCCATGATCAGCACATGGGGATGGCGGCGCAGCACCTGCGCCAGGGCCAAGAGTTCGGCTTCACTGTACACCGCGCCGCTGGGGTTGTTCGGGCTGTTGAGGATCACCCATTTGGTGCGTGGGGTGATCGCCTCTTCGAGGGCGGCGGGCGACAGCTTGAAACCCAGGCTTTCATCGCCGGCAATGATCACCGGCGTGGCGTCGTTGAGCCGTGCGATGTCCGGGTACGACACCCAATACGGTGTGTGCACGATGACTTCATCGCCGCGATTCAAGGTGGCGGCCAGGGCGTGATAAATGATGTGCTTGCCGCCGCAGCCGGCGACGACTTCGTCCAGGCCATACACCAGATCATTGTCGCGCTGCAGTTTCAGGCAGACGGCCTGGCGCAGCGCGAGGGTGCCGGTGGTGGCGGTGTAATGGGTGTCACCGCTGTGCATCGCCAGGCTGGCGGCCTCGAGAACGTGCGCCGGGGTGTCGAAGTCCGGCTCGCCCACGGTGAAGTTGACGATGTCGCGGCCCTGGGCGCGCAACTCGGTGACCAGGGCGTTGGCGGCGATGCTGGGGGAGGGGGCGATGCCCAGGACGCGGTCCGACAAAAATGCAGTGCTCATCTGGGACTCCTTCACGCCAGGCCGGCGTTGCTAAGGGCCTTGTCGATCCAGCTCTGGCGCACCGCACCGCTGGCGATCTCTGCCTTGACCGCTTCTTCATGCTCGGCATGTTGCGCGGCACGGCGCAGCACTTCGGCGGCGTCGGCCTGGGAGAACGCGACCAGGCCGTCTTCATCACCCACCAGCAGGTCGCCGGGGTTGACCACCATGCCGCCGATGGACACCGGCACGTTCACTTCGCCGGGGCCGGTCTTGTACGGGCCGGTATGCACCACGGCGCGGGCGTAGCAGGGGGTGTCCTCGAAGCTGGCGACATCGCGAATCGCGCCGTCGATCACAAACCCCACGCAACCGCGCTGTTGGGCATACAGCTTGATCAACTCGCCGATCACCGCGTTGTTGGTGTCGCCCTGGCCGTCCACCACCAGCACATGGCCGGGTTGCAGCAGGCTCATGGCCTTGTAGATCAGCAGGTTGTCACCGGGGCGGGTCTTGACCGTGATCGCCGTGCCCACCAGCTTGCCGCTGCGGTTGTAGCGGGTCAGGCCACGGGCGCCGATATGGCGGCCGAGGTTGTCGCTGATATGCGGGGTGACGACATGGGCAAACGCCTCGACCAGTTCGGCCGGCGCCATGGGCGCGTTGGGAAGGATGCGTGAACCGGGCAAGGACATGGCAAATCTCCAGAATTGTTGGATAGCGATGGGCTATGGCCGGATCTTAGGAGTGATGACGCGAGAGTTTTAGCGATATTTTATGATGTGATAGCATCGCTTTTTCTCATGAGTTGGTCGCCATGATCACCTTCAAGCAAATCGATGCGCTGTACTGGATCGCCGAACTCGGCAGCTTCGAAGCGGCGGCAAACAAGCTGAACATGTCTCAGTCGGCCATCTCCAAGCGCATCCAGGAGCTGGAAGACACCTTCGACGTCGAGATTTTCGACCGCAGCAAGCGCAACGCCCGGCTGACGGAGAAGGGCGGTGAGCTGCTCGACTATGCCCGCGACCTGCTCAACAGCCGCGACCAACTGCTCGAACGGGTCAGCGCCCGCGAGGTGCTGGTGCGCCGTTTTCGCCTCGGCGTCACCGAACTCACCGCCTTGACCTGGCTGCCGGCGCTGGTGGAAGCGTTGCGCCAGGCCTACCCCAAGGTGCAGATCGAACCGTCAGTGGAACTGAGCAGCGAACTGTTTCGCAAGCTGGAAAGCGACCAACTCGACCTGGTGATTGTGCCGGACGTCTACAGCGACCCGCGCTTCCACAGCACCGTCCTGCAAAGCGTGGAAAACGCCTGGATCTGCGCGCCTGGCCTGATCCCGCACCCCGACCCCGTCAGCCTGGAAGTGCTGGCCGATTACACCGTGCTGACCCAGGGTTCGCAGTCGGGCACCGGCCTGATCTACGAGCGTTGGCTGGCCGCGCACAATGTGCAGATGCCGCGCACCCTCACCAGCCATAACCTGCTGGTGCAGGTGGGGTTGGCGCTGTCGGGGATCGGCGTGAGTTATTTGCCCAAGGCGTGTCTGTCGCACTTGATCGAGCAGGGGGCGTTGCGTGCGCTGATTACACAGCCGCAGTTGCCAAGTATCCAGTATGTGGCATTGCACCGGCTGGACCGGCAATTCGGCCTGAACCAGGACGTGGGGCGGATGGCGCAGGCGTGCTGCGATTTTTCGCGGTTGCTGTTCTAGTCGGCTCGTAGGTTATGGTTTTTTTGCTGCAGGGCTGTGAGGACTGGGCGGTGCGATAGACGCGGCAACATCCCAGCTCACCAGCAACTGGCTGATCGCCGCGTCGAGGGTGGCATGGGGCACGTTGTCCCGCGCCAGGATCGACACCCCCTGCAAAAAACTGTCAAACACACTCGCCATCACGGCGGGCTGGGTCTGTTGCGGCAACTGGCCCAACCGAACCGCGCGCTCCACGCACGCCACAATCCCCGCCCGCGTACGCAGGCGCGACTGGGTCAACCCGTCGGCCACCCGCGCATTCTCAGGGCTGGGCGCACTCATCACGCCCAGCGCCACCATGCAGCCCTTGGGGTGCCCGTCTTCGCATTGCATGCGCGCCGACTGGCGCAGCGCGGTTTCGACGGCCTGGCGCGGGGGCAGGGTTTCGTCCCACAGGCATTCGGTGACCTGGGCGTAGGTCGCCAGGTAGCGCTTTACGCACTCGTCGAACAACGCCTCCTTGGAACCGAACGCCGCGTAGAAACTCGGCGCGGAGATCCCGCCGCCCAAACCCGCCTTGAGCTGGGCCAGGGAGGTGGCGTCGTAGCCATGCTGCCAGAACAGGTGCATGGCCTGTTCCACGGCGCGTTCGCGGTCGAAGGTGCGGGGGCGGCCCATTTGTGCCATGTCAGGTCTCCGGTGGGAAAGCGAGATAAATACTAGTCGATACATAAGTCGTTGACAACGCGGGGTAGTCGCCCGCAACATTTATATCGATCAGTATCTAAGTCTTGCCCAAGGAGTTTCCCGTGACCCCCTCACTCAGCTTATCGGCCTCATCCGAGCGCCTGCCCATCGGTGCCTTGCTCGCCCTGGCGATGACCGGCTTCATCTGTATCGTCACCGAAACCCTGCCCGCCGGCCTGTTGCCGTTGATCAGCGATGGCCTGGCGATTTCGCCGTCGATGGCCGGGCAGATGGTCACCGCGTATGCGCTGGGCTCGGTGCTGGCGGTGATCCCCATGACCATCGCCACCCGCGGCTGGCGTCGGCGCAATGTGCTGCTGCTGACCATCGTCGGTTTCCTGCTGTTCAACTCGATCACTGCGTTGTCGTCCCACTATGGCGTGACGCTGGTGGCGCGCTTCTTTGCCGGGGTGGCGGCGGGGTTGGCCTGGAGCCTGCTGGCCGGTTACGCCCGGCGCATGGTTGCGCCCCACCAACAGGGCAAGGCACTGGCGCTGGCGATGGTCGGCACGCCGATTGCGCTGTCGTTGGGGGTGCCGCTGGGCACCTGGCTCGGTGGCCTGGTGGGCTGGCGCACCACCTTCGGCCTGATGTCGGCCGTGAGCCTGATACTGATCGCCTGGGTGCTGGTGAAAGTCCCGGACTACGCGCCGCAGCCCGCCCATCAACGCCTGTCGCTGGGCAAGGTGCTGACCACGCCGGGGGTGCGCCCTGTGCTGGCGGTGGTGATCAGTTGGATGCTGGCCCACAACATTCTGTACACCTACATCGCACCGTTCGTGGCGCCGGCCGGTTTGGCCGAGCGCGTGGACCTGGTGTTGCTGGTCTTCGGGATCGCTGCGTTGGCGGGGATTTGGCTCACGGCCAGGCTGGTCGAGCCGTTATTGCGCAACACCGTGCTGGCAAGCCTGGCGAGCTTTGCGCTCATCAGCCTGGTGTTCGGCTTACTGGGAACGATGCCGCAGGTGATTTACCTCGGCGTGGCGGTCTGGGGCCTGAGCTTCGGCGGCGCCGCGACCTTGCTGCAAACCGCCCTGGCGGATGCGGCGGGAGAGGGCGCGGATGTGGCGCTGTCGCTGAACGTGGTGGCGTGGAACAGCGCGATTGCCGGCAGCGGCGTGGTCGGTGGCGTGCTGCTGGACACCTGGGGCGTGGGCGCATTTGCGTGGGCGATGCTGCTGTTGGTGGCCGTGGCGTTTGCCATTGCCTGGGTGGCCAGCGCCCATGGCTTCAAGCCGGGCGTGCGGGGTGCGGGAAAACCGGCGTCGCTCGGGCACTAATTTGACATCTGCTAGTCCATAATCCTCGAAATATCATTTGCTTGGCTCCGTACGCGGAGCCTGCCGCTTCACTTTCCATCGAAGATTCAATCCATGCACCTACGCAACATTGCAGTTGGGCTATCGGCCTTTATCCTGTTTTCGGCCGGGGCGCATGCCCGTGGTGCGATAGACCTTTATTCCACTCAGGAACGGCAGTTGTCGTTCGACAGCTGTGCCGATGTATTCCCTGGCGCGACGCCGATCAAAACCGCAACCATCCCCGCCAGCATGAAACCCCTGGCGCTGTGCTCCGACCATTTCGCCGTGCTGTATTCGCAAACCAGCAAGACGCCGCTGGTGGTGGTCGAGCGCCTCAACGCCCGCCAGCTCAAGGACGCCAAAGGCGAGGAACGGACCAACCATTTCTACGCGGACCCGCGCATTCCCAAGGGCACGCGGGCCGAGTTGAGCGATTACCATGGCCAGCAACCGGCCATGGATCGCGGCCATCAATCCCCGGCCGCCGATGCCCCCGATGCCAAGGCCATGGCCCAGTCGTTTGCGCTGTCGAACATGGTCCCCCAGGACCCCACCAACAACCGCAAGATCTGGAGCAAGGTCGAGGCCGACGTACGCAAGTTCGCGGTGCGCGCGGGCGGTGACGTGTATGTGTTTACCGGGCCGCTGTTCGATCCGGGCTACAGCACCATCGGCGACAACAAGGTGTGGGTGCCGACGCGCCTGTTCAAGCTGGTGTACGACGCCTCCAGCCAGCGCGCCTGGGCCTACGTGCTGCCCAACGCCGAAACGCGCATTCAGAAGCCGATGGACTACGACACCTTCGTGAAAAGCACCGGGCTCAAATTGCTGGGTAACCTTCCGGTATCCGGGTCGGTGGGGCGCTCCTGATCAAGCGGCTTACCCGGCTTTTTTCAACGCTTTCAAGCGTTGGGTTGCACGTTGCACGGCGGCCATTTTCTCGGGGCGCTTCATGCGTTTCCACTTGCGGATCTCGTCCTTGCTGCGGCCACAGCTGACGCACAGGTCGCCGCTGAGCTGGCAGGTGGAGACGCAGGGATTTTCGATGTCTTTAGCCAAGGGTTCACCTGGGTGGGGGTAAAGGCTTACGCCGAACGAAACTCAATGGTGAGGTGGCTCACTTCATGCACCGCCTTGAGACGCTCGCGAAGGGTGTCGGCATCCGTGGTCGCCTGGCCGAGCACACTCACGATCGCTGCGTGGGCGTCGGGGCCCACGCGCCACACGTGCAGGTCGGTAATCCTGGCGTCGCCGGGTTGCTCGACCAACGCGCGGATCTCGGCGGCGACGTGCTCATCGGTTTGATCCAAGAGCACACCGGCGGTCACCCCCATCAGGCTCCAGGCCCAGCGCGCGATCACGATGGCACCGACGATACCCATCACCGGGTCCAGCCATACCCAGCCCAGGTAACGCCCGGCCAGCAAGGCGGCGATGGCGAGGACCGAGGTCAGCGCATCGGCGAGCACATGCACATAGGCGGATTTGAGGTTGTTGTCGCTGCCGTGGTGGTGCTCGTGATCGTGCTCATGGCTGTGACCGTGGCCCAGCAACAGCGCACTGACGATATTCACCACCAGGCCCACGATGGCAATCAGGGTGGCGGTACCGAACTGCACCTCGGTGGGTTCCAGCAGGCGGATCACCGACTCGACGCCAATGCCCAGGGCCACCAGCGCCAGGATCAGCGCCGAGGCGAAGCCACCGAGGTCGCCCACCTTGCCGGTGCCGAAGCTGTAGCGCGGGCTGCGCGCGTGGCGTTTGGCATAGGCATAGGCTGCGGCGGCAATGCCCAAGGCACCGGCATGGGTCGCCATATGAAAACCGTCGGCCAGCAGGGCCATGGAGCCGGTGAGGTAGCCGGCGGCAATTTCCGCCACCATCATCACCACCGTCAGCATCACCACCCACAGGGTGCGCCTGGCGTTCTCGTCGTGGGCAGCGCCGAGGAACACATGGTCGTGGGCGTGGTGGGGCATGAGCGTCATTTGGCGTAGCGCCGGATGGCTTCGAGCAGTTCTTCGACGCCCTTGCTGCGTTCCTCCTCGCTGAGGGAAGGATCGGCCACGTGCGCCCTGGCGTGTTCTTCGATGATTTCTTCCATCAAGCCGTTGATGGCACCGCGCGTAGCGGCCACCAGGTGCAGGGTTTTGGTGCAGTCGGCGTCCGACGCCAGGGCTTTTTCCACCGCTTGAATCTGCCCGGCGATGCGCTTGACCCGTTTTATCAGGCTGTCTTTGTTGGCTGCGATATGGCCCACGGTATACCCCTCCTACCTATAGTGCGGCGGAGTGTTTCATACCCCACCCCCCTATACAAGGTGGCCGCAGCGAGAGGCTGTTGTGTAGCCAGCTGGGACCCCTGTGGTGAGCGGGCTTGTCGAATCGTCGCACCGCCCGCGTTGGGCTGCGCAGCAGCCCCAAAACCAGGTGCGGAGGAGTACCTGATACACCGCATTCATCTTCATCAGGGGCGCTTCGCACCCCAGCGCGGGACAAGCCCGCTCACCACAGGAATTCGGTCAGCCTGAAATTGTTTATGCAAGACTCAAGACTTTTGGTTAAGTTTTAACCCTTAAAAATCAATTGGTTATGTTGAATTTTAGAGGGGTTATCGAGCCCTGGCGAGGCTGCGATGGCGGTGGCATCGCTTGCATCTACGTTGCCTGACACACCGCTATCGCAGCCTCGCTGAAGATCGACCACGCCCACAGGTTATACTCGCCCCTTCGCAATCACCCCTTCAAATCAAACCGAGATCCCCATGAGCACCTCTCTTTCCCTCACCCCTGCGCGCAAGCCTGTCGCGCCGCTGGTGGCCTTCGTCATCCTGGTGCTGGGCGCCTTGTTCCTGCAAAACAGCGTCGGTTCGCGCCAGGTGCTGTTGCTGGTGGTCGGCGCCGCGCTGGGCTTGACCCTTTACCACGCTGCCTTCGGCTTCACCTCCGCCTGGCGCGTGTTTATCAATGATCGCCGTGGCGCTGGCCTGCGGGCGCAGATGGTGATGCTCGCGCTGGCGGTGCTGCTGTTTTTTCCGGCGCTGGGGGCGGGCACGTTGTTCGGGCAACCGGTGGTCGGGCTGGTGGCGCCGGCCGGGGTGTCGGTGGTGTTCGGTGCGTTTATTTTCGGCATCGGCATGCAGTTGGGCGGCGGGTGTGCCTCGGGCACGCTGTTCACGGTGGGCGGCGGGAATGCGCGCATGCTGGTGACGCTGTTGTTCTTTATCTGCGGCTCGCTGATCGCCACCCACCATGTGGACTGGTGGTTTGCGTTGCCGGCGTTCCCGGCGGTGTCCATCGTCAAGAGCTTCGGCGTGGTGCCGGCGTTGCTCGCCAGCCTGACCATGTTTGCGCTCATCGCGGCCGTCACCGTGCGCCTGGAAAAGCGCCGCCACGGCCAGCTTGAAGCCGGCGTGACCAGCGAACACCAAGGCCTGCGCCGCTTCCTGCGCGGGCCTTGGCCATTGGTGTGGGGCGCGATTGGTTTGGCGCTGCTCAACTACGCCACCCTGGCACTGGCCGGGCGGCCGTGGGGGATTACCTCGGCCTTCGCGCTGTGGGGCGCCAAGGTGGCAAACGGGTTGGGTGTGGACGTGGCCAGCTGGGCGTTCTGGCAAATGCCGGGCAACGCCAAGGCCCTGGCTGCGCCGGTGTGGGAAGACATCACCAGCGTCATGGACATCGGCATCGTCCTCGGTGCGCTGTTGGCCGCCGGCCTGGCCGGGCGCTTTGCCCCCAGCCTGAAGATCCCGGCCCGTTCGCTGCTGGCCGCGGTGATCGGCGGCCTGCTGCTCGGCTACGGCTCGCGCCTGGCCTATGGCTGCAACATCGGCGCGTACTTCAGCGGTATCGCCTCGGGCAGCCTGCATGGCTGGGTGTGGCTGGTGGCGGCGTTTATCGGCAACGGCGTGGGCGTGCGCCTGCGGCCGTTCTTTTTCGCGGGTGAGCGTCGGCCCGAAGCGCTGAGCGGTTGCTGAGTTAACCCTCGGGGGACATGTCTGGCGCCTGGGCGGCCTCAGCCGCCAGCTTTTCCCGCTCGGCCTTGCTGATGTACTTATCCTTGGATTTCGGTGCCAATTTGGCGCTGGCCTTTTTGGCTTTGGCCTTGAACAGCTGTTGCAGTTTTTTCTGGCGATTCATGGGTTGTTACCTGGCGTGTACGTGCGCGGATGATACCAGCTTAAAAAACCGCGACGGCTGCCTGGGTCGCTTTTTAGCGCCGATCTGTGCATTGAATCGCCGCGCCTTTCGCCAATACTCGGGCCCCGCATTCCCCGAGTATTGAACGCGATAAGGAACACACCATGAGCCTGCACACCCGCACCAAACGCATGACCGTGCCCCAACTGGTCGCCATGAAAGGCCAGCAGAAAATCGTCTCCCTCACGGCCTACACCAGCGCCATCGCCAGGCTGATCGATCCGCTGGTGGACTTCATTCTGGTCGGTGACTCCACGGCCATGGTCGGCTATGGCCGGCCGTCGACCTTGAGCATGCAGCTCGAAGAAATCATCGGCCACACCCGCGCCGTGGTCGACAGCACGCGCCTGGCCTGTGTGATTGCCGACATGCCATTTGGCAGCTATCAGGAATCCCATGAACAGGCGTTCCGCAATTGCGCCCAAGTGTTGGCGCGCACCGGCTGCGACGCGGTCAAGCTGGAAGCCAACCAGGCGCTGGCGGGTACCGTGGCGTTCCTGGTGGCGCGTGGTATTCCGGTGATGGCGCACGTGGGGTTGATGCCGCAGTTCGTCAACGTGATGGGTGGGTTCAAGGCCCAGGGCCTCACGGCTGAAACCGGCGCCGTGATTACCGAAGACGCCCGCGCCAACCTGGAAGCGGGTGCTTTCAGCCTGCTGCTGGAAGGGGTGGCCGAAGGCGTGGCGCGGCAGATTACCCAGGACTCGGACAGGCCCACCATCGGCATCGGCGCCTCACCGGCCTGCGACGGCCAGGTGCTGGTCACCGAAGACCTGTTGGGCCTGGGCGGCGAGCACCTGCCGCGCTTCGTCAAGCAGTACGCCGATGTCGGCGCGGTGATCCGCGAAGCGTGCGGGCAGTTCGCCGAAGACGTGCGTCACGGCCGCTTCCCCGAAGCGCGGCATTGCTACGGGCTTTGACGGATCGCCTGGGCCAACAGCTGCACGGCCTGGGCGATATCCTTGCTCCAGTCGAGGGTGTAGCTCAGGCGCAGGTGATGCGGCCAGTTGCCGTGCAGGCTGAACAACTGCCCCGGAGCGATCACGACGCGCTGGGCCAGCAGGCGTTCGAACACCTGCCCCATGTCGACCGGGCGCCTGGCCTCCAGCCAGAAACTCGCGCCGCCATGGGGTTCGACCACGTGCCACTCGCCGTGCGTTTCCAGCAGGGCTTTCATGCGCGTCATCCGTTCCCGCAAGGCCGGGCGCAGCATCAGCAGGTGCTGATCGATGCGCCCGGAGGTGAACAGCTTCGCGATCGCTTTCTGACGGGTCGGCGACAGGCGAAATCCCCGCTCCAGGAACACCCGCTGCAACTGCGGCCCTTGCCCGCGACACAGCACATAAGCGTAGGGTGCCTCCGCGCCGATCACCTTGTCGAAGGTCGAGAACACCAGCAGTTTCTGTGGGTCGGCAAAGTCGCGATAGCGGGCGGTGGGCGGCTCGAAATACAGCTCGCCGTAGGTGTCGTTTTCGAACAGCCAGATGTCCCGCTCTGCCAGCCAGCGGCAGATCTGCTGTTTATCCTGCGCCGGCATCACGCCGCCCTGGGGCACGTTCACGCTGGATGACAGCACCGCCAGGCGGATCGGCTCCCGCTCGAGCAGTGCCTGGAAGGCGGGCAGGTCGAAGCGCCCGTCCGCGCCGAGGGGCATTTCAATCACGCGGATATTCGCCGCCTGCAACTGACGCAGCACCGCCCACGAACACGGCGACTCCACCAGCGCCAGCGTGCCACGCAACGCCAGGGCGCTGAGCGACAGGTCCAGCACGCTGTGCAGGTCCGAACCGATATACACCTGTTCGGCCTGCCAATAGCGCTGGGTGGATTGGGTGTAGCGCGCGGCCAGTGCCGCACGCAACTCGGGCTCGCCGAATGGCAGGTACAGCGGCGTGAGGGCGCGCGGGTACTGGCGGGCCAGTTCGCGCTCCATCATCAACAAGGGGTTTTCCAACGACAGCAGCATCGCCGGGGCGTCGCTGCTCAGGGCCAGCATGCCCGGCTGGCGGGCGTTGGCGAATACCTGGTCGAGCAAATCAGGCGAACCTTCGCTCAACAGCGGCGCCGGCACGGCCCGGGTGAAATAGCCGCGCTTGGGCCTGGCCTGGACACGCCCCTCATCCTCCAGCAGCGCATAGGCGTACTTGGTGGTCGATACCGACACGCCCAGGCGCCGGGCCAACTGGCGCAGGGACGGCAGTTGGCGTTCGCCTGCCGAAGGGCTCGCCTCGATCAACTCGACAAGGTAGCGGTACACCGCCTGATAGGCGAAAGAAGCGTCGTTGGCGGTATCCATGGACCCTCGGTTTAGCCAGGCTGGGCCGCCAGGCTATTACTGATGTTGCGCCCCAGCACCAGCACTGTAACAAAACCGCAGCCCACCAGTGCCGTGGCCAGGCTCAACAGCACCGAGCTGCCCAGTTGGTCGACGATGCGCCCGCCGAAGAACGAACCCAAGGCAATGATCACCTGGAACAAGGCCACGAACAGCGGCATGCCGCGTTCGACATCCTTGGGCGCCACCACAAACATCCAGATACTGGCACAGGCCGGGAAGGCGCCGAAGGCGAAGCCCCACAGCCCGATCAGCATCGCTGCGCCGGTCATGCCGGTGGCGAAGTGGGGGAACAGCGCGGTGCTGGTGCCGATCATCAGCGCCACCAGCAACAGGGTGTGACGCACGCTGCGGTTGGCGGCGAAACCGGCAAAGATATTGCCGAACACCCCGGCCACGCCGAAGAGCAGCAACAGCGAACCAATCGTCGCCCCGTCGAAGCCGGAACTGTATTTGAAGAACGGCGCGACATAGGTGTAGGCCGCAAAGTGCGCCAGGCCGATCAACAGCACCGCGATCAACCCGATCCGCGCCTGTGGGTTGATAAACAACGCCGGCAGGTCGCTGACGCGAATGGCCTTCTCCGGGGTGAGCCGCGGCAGCAGGAACACCTGCGCCAGCAGCACCGGCACGCCCAGCAGTGCGGTGACCAGGAACGTCATGCGCCAGCCCATCAGGCCGCTGAGCCAGGTGCCGACCGGCACGCCGAGCACGGTGGCCAGGGTCACGCCCATCATGATGATCGAGGTGGCCTTCGCCACGTCCACACCCCTGGGCGCCAGGCGCCCACTGAGGGCAATGGCCGTGGCCCAGAACCCGCCGATACTGATGCCCAGCAAGACACGGCCGAACAGCAGCAGGCTGAAGTCACTGGCAAAGGCCACGACCGAGTTGGCGATGATCATGATCAACGTCAGGCCGATCAGCAGGTAACGCCGGTCCATCGCGCCAATGCTCACCGACAGGAACGGCGCAGCGAGGGCGGCCATGATGCCGGGCAACGTCACCATCAGCCCGGCGTGGCCGGCACTGATACCGAGGTCGCTGGCGACGTCGTTGAGCACACCTACCGGCAGGAATTCACTGGTCACCAGGGCGAAAGCGCCCACCGCGACCGAGAGGATTGCCAGCCACTGTTGTTTGACGCTTTGCTGATTATGTTCGGGACGGCCGCTGGGGGCCTGGAGGGCACTTGGCATGATGCTGGGTTCCAAGGGGGATGTCGCCTGAGGCCAGGCGAAGGGGAAGAATTGGGAGGCGATTATAGGAATCGGGCCTGGCCACCCTATAGGCGAGCGGTTCGATAGTAATCATCAGTGCTATCGATGTGAGGGGGCTGCGTAGTTCAGCGGCATCGCCTTGGCAGCCTGCCAGTCATCCGGCAGGCGCTCGATGCTCACCGCGTCAAGGGCTGACGATGCCCGGCGCTTGCGCCGCAACCGGCCGGTGTTGGACAAACGTTGCCTTGACCCTTTTGGAGAACAGTATGTAGGGGACCCAGATCGAGGTGGACACCAATCCGCGGACGGTTTCCTTGGTCGTGTTGTAGTCGAATATGGGTTCATCCACCAGAACAAGCGAGCTGAACCATGCATCAAGTGGAACGTAAACAGCCGAGGCGATGAGCGTGACGATATAAACCTTGGGGAATAAATAATGTTCGCAGAAGAACAGGTAAACCAAATAACCAAAGGCCGCGATAAAGACTGCATTGACGAGGGTTTCTGAAATCAGGATCGCGCCCCACAGGGCGTTAGTCATCGTCGTGCCGGATGAGGTGAGGATGCTGAACGAGCCATCTGCGAATATTGGGTAATACACCGCGATAAGGGCATAACCCAGGCGCGCCAAGGCTATAAACAGGCCCAAGCCAACCACGATCAACCAACCGCCAAGTCCCTTCGGGTGTTTACTTTCTTGCATGTTCGCTCCGCAGTTCAATAGCGTTAAAACGATAAATAGTCAGCCGTGACTCGACACGTGCTCTAAGGTCGATGCCTGCTTTACTGTCGAAACGATCGGCGTAAAAACTCACTGATCAGCCCCACCACCTGCTGCTGAATCACCGCCCGTGGCCGAGCCCCCTCACCATCGCGGCAAATCATGCCGTCGCCCGGTGAACTCTCCTCGATCAGCGCCATGCCCCCCGGCTTGCAGATCGACATAAAGCTGAAGTGCGTAGCGTCGGCGATCTCCACGTACTTCGTCGTTGCTTCAGGCAGCCGCTTGACCATGTCGGCGGACTCCAGCTGCGGGTCCATATCCTCCGACGGCACGCCCCCCGCAATCACCAGCGCCGGTACCGGCAATGCAGCCAGGCTGGCGTCGGTGAAGCCGCGGGACAGGCCCAGGTCCAGGGACACGATGGCGGTGACGCGCTTGTCGCTCAAATCCGCCGCCAAGCGCGCTTTACCTTCTGGCGTGCCGGCGGGGTTCATCTCCTGGTAGCCGATGCAACCGCCGAGCTTGGGGTGGACGCTGCAGTCGCGGCTGAACAGCTCGGGATCGAAGCGCGCCCCGGCGAGTTCCAGCACGGTCCAGCCGCCCAGGGAATGGCCCACGGCGGCAATCTGGCCATTCGCGACCGCGCCAAATGGCTTTGGCTGGGCCAATACCGCATCGATCACGCGGCTCAGGTCGGCCGGGCGTAGCCATAACTGCGCGGCGGTTTGCGGGTTGCGAACCTGGGTGGTGGTGCCGGGGTGGTTGACCGCCGCGACGATGTAGCCCTGATGCGCCAGCGCACTGGCCAGCCACACCTGCTTGCCCCAGTTACCGCCATAACCGTGGGAGAGCACCACCAGCGGATGCTCACCGGCAGCCGGCGGGGCGTCGGGTACGGCGAGGGCACCGATGAACACCGCGTTGTCGGCGATCAGGGTGGGTTTGGCGGTGGTGGCGGCGGGGTACCAGACGACCAGTTCGAGTGGTCGGTTGTCTTGCGCATCGGGCAGGGTGACGGTCTTGAACCCGACGGGGTTTTCGGCGGCGAAGGCAGGAGCGGTCAGGCACAGCAATAGCAGGGCGGCGAGGGCGTTTTTCACGGTTGTTATCGTCCTTGATATGAGCGACGCATCATGCACTGAATCCCCCGTTCAGTGCCATGAGCCCCGCGCCATTTTTACCTGCCGTTAACGCCTACCCATGGGTCAACCCCGTCAACGTATCCGCAATGGTCTTGGTCCGTTGCGCCGTACCCTCCGTCGCCCGGCTCGACGTCTCCAGCACATCCAGCATCTCCCGCAGCGCACCCACCCCGGTGGACTGGTCTTCAATCTGCTGGGCCACCCGCTGGATCTCACTCGACAACAAGTCGATATCCACACCAATTTCCGCCGCATTCTTGCGCGTGATTTCCGCCAGCTTGCGCACCTCGTCCGCCACCACCGCAAAGCCCCGGCCCAGGTCGCCGGCGCGCGCCGCTTCAATCGCGGCATTGAGCGCCAGCAAATTGGTCTGCCCGGCGATCTGCTGGATCACCTGTACAATCGACTGGATACGCAAACTCGACCCCGCCAGCGTGCGCGCCCCCTGCACCGCGACATCCGCCTGGCTCGACAGCCCCTCCACCGTGGCCCCGGCCTGGGCAGACACGCTGTTCTGCTGGTCAATCGTGCCCACCAGTTCATCCATCGAGGCGTGCAACTCGCCGGAGTAATGCTTGAGCTGCGAAGCGATGTCCTCCTGCTGACGCTCGGCCTGGGCCAACACCAGGCCCAAGTCGGCCAGGCCCTCGAAGACTGGCAGGATATTGCGGTCCAGGCCTCGGGTATTCAGGGTGTCGTTGAAGTCATTGTTCTTGAATGCGGTAATCTGCTTGACCACCACATGGTTCAACCCCGCCAGCTTCTTCACCTGACGCCGTAGGAAAAACGCCTTGAACTCGCCGTAATGGGCGATGAAATTGTCCACGTACTCATCACTGAAACTCGCCCCCTTGGCCACCCGAAAGAAGAAAATCGCCGTCAGCGTCTGGTTCAGGTTCAGGCCCAGAATCTCCCCGAAGGTCGAAAACCCCGCCAACGGCACATCCCCAAAAATGCCGGCCATGCTGCCCAGCTCGGCGCCGTTATTCAGCCGGCGCAGAATGCAGTCATTCAAAATCCCCGCCACCGGCTGGCCACCCTTGCCGCGCAGGAACTGCTCATAGTCCAGGCGCGTCGCCTCCCGCAATGGGGTACGCCGCACCATCACCAACTCCTCGCCCGGCGCCACGTCGCAAAACAACTGCACGATCTGCTGCTCATAATCGATGCGCGCGATGGACCGCACAAACAACTCACTGCCCACCCGAATCGCAAACGAATAATCCGCCAGCTTCGACTCCAACGCCTGGGGCGCGCAACTGAACGCATCACACAGCGCCTGCACCATGCTCTTGATATTGCCGCTGCTGTCGATCACCTGGTCAATCGTGCGGTCCTCCACCGACGCGGTCAGCACACTGAAGGTCAAATCCGCCGCCTTGAAGTTCTGGCTCTTGAACACCCCAAACCGCACATGGGCCGCCGTTTTCAGGAACACAATCTGCGCATGGTTCTGATAACTGCGCTGGCCGTCATGAATCAGCGTCTTCTGGAAGTCCGACTTACCCCCGGCCGATCCCCCTACAAACAAACACGGAAACCGCCCCGACTCATACAGCGCCTCCATGAAAAACGACTCCGACGCCGACAACCCATCGAACACCACATACGCCAAGGTATCGCGATGATCGATCGACGTCCGTACCTGCACCCGCTTGATATTCGCCACCAACTTGGCAATCCGCTCCTGCATCCCCAGGCGAGTGCCGCCACCGCGAATGTCCTCACACTCCAGCGGCACCATCACCACCTCGGCCGAAGCGATCAGACTGTCGTCGAACAACTGCAACACCACCCGGTCCCAGCGCTCGCCGGTGGCGCAATACAGCGAACCGGGCGCGTTGCACAGCTCGCCGGAGGTGGTGCACAGGCTGAGGGTGGACTGGGGGAAACGACGCTTGAGCTTGGCGGCGATGGCGTCGATGTCCAGGTGGGGGGAGATGAAGCCGGTGATCAAGGTGGGGTTGATGCGTAGAGCGCTGAGAGCGGCGTCCAGGTTGTTGGCGGTGCTGGTGAGGGTGGTGGTGCCTTGGCGAGCGGGCCGGGATTTTTTCAGGAGGGAGAGTGGATTCATGGGGTGGGCTCGGTCGGGTGGGGATGCGGGGTAGGCATGTGATTAGTAGGGTTATCGGCAGGTTGGGTGGGGGCTGGAGGGGGAGGGTGGGGGATGCGACGGATGGACGCGGGTGGTCCTAAGTTGGTGTTTATAGAGGGGCTGCTTTCGGCCAGAAGCGGTCTCGAGCCGAGCCGCCGGGGCGTCTCGGCCCTTCGGGCATTCATCCTTCACACCTACGGGCTTCGGCATGCGCGCACCGCTTGCGAGGGAGCGCACCACTCCTCGTTAATCTGTAACCTGCGGGCAAGGGTTAAAAACTTCGGTTACGTCGAGTGTTGTATGCCACGGGACGGCAGTGCCTGACACCATTCCGCCTACGGTTTGCTGTCGACCCGACTTGCGCACATATCCGCCATCCGTCCCAGTGAAGACGTGCTGCCCTGGCTTCGTCAGATAATCAAAGAAACTGACTTTCACAGGCACATTCATTTGCCCGCCCGGCGTAATGACGGCGAGCATGATCGCGCGGTCTTTGGTGAATACAACGAACGGTTCGACTCCAGTGCGACCACCAACTGTCTTCACGCACTGCACTTGTTCTGGGAGGATGCGTGCGGTTTCAGTGTAGGTGTGGTTGTTGTAGAGGCTAAGGATCAGGCCTTTGCTGGTCAACACTCCCAGGCCTTGAGTAACTCTGCAGCTGCCTTCGCTTCCATATGGGAACAAGCACCAGTTCGTTTCCGACACGGCTTGAATATCCGATGGTGCAATTTTCAGATCGCGCTGGATTTGGGCTTTTGATTCCGGCGTGTCGTAAGGGATCATCACGCATCCACCGACTGTCACTGCTGCGATGAGGCCTATGGCCGCAGCTACGTTTTGAACTAATGATTTCAAGGTGTTCATTGTTCGCTCTCCTTGCTGTATTACCACCACTGGAAGGCTGTGGCGATTTTGGTAGCGAACCTTACGGCATGGGCGGCAAGCAGTCATCCTCGTGCTGATAGTTGGATCGGTAGATGACTTGACTGGACGCTTACAGTCAGCATGCAGGTAGCCTGGAAAAACTGATTTTTTCAACACAATCGGCCGCTTTCAGCCGGTCGTGGATGGAAGAAACCGACCCAAAGCGGCCCTTCGCGACTGACAGTTCTTGGCCGTTAGCTGCCTGTCGCCAGGGGCAGCAGTCGACCACGAAAGAGCCTTCGACCTCGATATAGGCCGAAATGCCACCCCCTTTGTCCGACGCGATGGATTGGAGCGCTTAGGTTGCATGATGATCAGTTGTCGATGCTCGAAGGTATGCGCGACGAACAACCCCGGCCTAATTCATCACCCAGAACGGGGTAATCATGAGCGACCGCTTCCGAAATGACAGAAAATCTATCCAATAAATAAAGCTGCCCAGTGTCCCCATCAAACTTCGCACGCTACTTGCAAATCAGTGGTGCTATTTTTTTAACAGGCTCCCGATGCGGCGCGCCATTGAGAATGCTTAGTTTGCTGATCTCGAATTTGCAGCCGTCCAATGTATTGCTCACTAGGACAACTTCATATTGCGACCCAGGTTCAGTGCGAAAGCTTAAACCGCCAAGGCAGCGCCCTGGGAAATGGGTAACAGCAATGTTGATCGTTTGACCTCCTTTGAACGAGTATTCTGCTGCTTCTCGCGAGTTCGGATCGGGAGAATCAATCATTCCAATTCTTTTGGGCGCTCGCGCGCGCAGTGACTCTATAAAGTTGTCGACGGGATTATCATAAACCACAAGTGCACCGTTGTTGCAGTCTGTCTCGGGGTATAGGTTAATCCACCCCATCTCTCGCGGCGAAACAAAACGAACCTTAGTTGAAGATTCGCTACTGTCTTCGAATATTGGAATACTCTGAGACACACACCCTGCTGTTCCGACGAGCAATACCGAACTAAGAAATGATAAATTTAACCTCATGCTCCGCTCCTTGGATTTAATCAAAGGTATTTGTTTCTTTATACTCAGCTTTGACCGCGGCTCCGTCCATCACAGGTTTGGCTGTGAATAGATAGGTCTTGCCAGGTTTGGCTTCGACTCTAACCAAGGGAAAGGCTATGCCGTATCCATAATTGATTCTTAATGCTACACCGTATATCCCAGGAGCCACTTTTATTTGACCGTAATCCACAATAGAATTGGGCTCTAACACAGGTTTTCCCACGACTGGATATATAGCAATCACGGTGGTTGATAATCCGCCCCAAGACCAATCATTGTCGGACTTGAAGTAGGCGCTTGCATCATTAGCAAGCCCCTCCGCTCCACGAGCCACAACTTTTTGTGAGCATCCTGATACCTGAACTGCAAAGGCGATTACACTTACAAGATAGAAAATTTTTTTCATGGCTTCCTGCCAACTCAGACAACGTTCAAGTCGGAAATAACGCTCATACGAGATTTTAAAGGTGGACATCGATAATCGCAACTGCTGACTTTAATGAAAAGCAACATACCGACCTCACTATTATTATATTTATGATCTCAGTTTGAGACCGTCTCGATTTTCATCTCTTCAATAATATTTCCATTGAAGAGCTAAACAATTCATAAAATGATCTGGCTATTTGATATCACGCTGCCGCTGCGCAGTCAACGTCTTGTTATTGTCCGTACAGCAGGCAGATTTCGCTGTCGCCTGCGGCATTTTCAGATTATGAATGAGGAACAGTTGGTGGAGATGAGCCATCGGCTCTATAGGTCAGTGCTCGATGCTCGCTTTTGGCCGATTGCTGCCTTTGGCGCACGGCAGCAATCGGCCAAACGCTGTCAGTCGTCACGCTGAGGTGTGGCAATGCTCTTCAAAAAGAGGCGTCCCCTGGACGGCTGCTCAATATCCTTCCATAAACAGCACAGCCTCCAATTGGCGGGCGCTGTAGCTCAAGCCCGATCGTGTATTAAGCGCCTCCACAATGGACGCGACGAGACGATTTGCATCGAGCTGCGCTGGCCATGACATATATGCATTGCGCCATACGGTACGAGTCGCTCGTGGCCGACTACCGCCACGTCCAGCAATCAGGCCTAGGTTGGGATACTGCGTCTTGAAGGAATCGAGCTCGACGTCATCGAACACGGCCTCAGCAATAGCCACCAATGCGGTGGCTACACGCGAGTCGTAGATCACAAAGTCGTCTGGGTAAAACATGGCGTACAGCTTCGTCCATGCACTGTTCATTGCAGCAGGGTTCTGAGCGTTGCGATTAGCCGCACGTTGCAGGTTGGCGACCACGGAATCGGCATCCTGTGTAGGCAGGCGCACCCCGCCCCACTGGCAGATAGACGCGAATAACGCCAACACGGCGTCGGCATTACCGGCAAGGTCAAGACTTAGCTTCTGAGCCTGCGTAATAAACCCCTGCAGTACTTGCTCAGTCGCTGCAAAATTCACTCCCGGGGAGGGCCAGAAGTAGCTGCTCAATCGTGCATCCAGCCCCTGGGCTGCGTGGGCTGGGTATACCTTCCGGCGGCGGCGATCGTAGATTTGAAAGGGTTCATGTTCAAGGTAGAAGGCAAAGCGCGCTTCCCAGGGGCTCAAATCATGGCAACCCAGGGGCGCCTCGGCAGCCGGCTCGACTTCAGCGGTCAGCTCCTGCGTTTCGTCCAGGCCAAGCAATTCATACAATCCGTCGGCGACACGCCGGTAACGCGCCACTTGGCCGTTGCGCGCCCAGTAACCGGTGTGCTCACACAGGTTTGCCAGCTGCGTATTGATTGTGTTGGCGGCGAAAAAGTCCAGGCCCACGCGATAGCGTTCGTTGGCATCGGTGGGGCTTAAATAGACCCTGCGGCCACTGGTTTTAAGGTCTGCAGCGCGGAAGTGTAGCGGTAGCGCGCCGGCGTGGATTTCAAGGGCGATTGCATCGTGCAGGGCCATTAGGCATTCCAAATGCTGGGGATAAGAGGTTTTCCGTTATAGCGATAGGCTACTCGGCGTAGGGCGCGTAATCCAGTGTGGTAAACATACGGCTAAGACTTCAGGCAGGGCTGCGCTTAAGCCCAATCGCCTTGCGTTCGCCCCCATTTAATAAGTCAGTAATCCAACCAATAAGGCCTGGAGGCCTAGTCGTTATTGCTGACAGCGTTCAGCCGACAGGGCGTGGCAACGACAGTGCGTGAAAATAAAGTTCAGCGGCGTCGTGCCGATACATTGACGACTATTGCTACGCGCTCAGGGATCTTTAACGAAATCCTCAGGACGTTGGAAGTCATGGCTGGAACGTTAATTACACCTAATCATTAGACATATGGAAGCCATAATGAAACGGATTGAGCGGGACTTCGTTACGCTGTTTAACTACCTCTGGTACAAGGATTTTCCCGTTACTGAAGCAGCCGGCCTGGCGAATCGGGCCAACTGGACGATTCATATGGGCCTCGTAATTCGGCAATGTGCCAGCCTGCTGGGGGCACGGGCGCTTTTCGAATCGGGCGGGCGTACCGATGCGGTGGTGCAGTACTCCGAAAAGGATATTTTGACCTTCGTGGAATGGGAGTGGAAGCGTGCCCACACGGACATCAACGAAATCGAAAAACTGTATAGCAAGGCCGGTCAGGCAGCCTTTCAGACGTTCATTGGCTACAGCCGTGTAGAGGATATTCAAAAGGCTCTGGACCAAACGTTGAACAAATGGATCGATGCTAAAAGCCCCTTGATTTATTTTCTTATTACCTACGATGTGGTTAAAGGCAACCGTCACTTCGTTGATCTTGTGACCTACCAATTTACAAAAAACCGCTGCAAGAAAATACGCAGTCAGCCGGCGCTACCCTGGATGGTGAATCGCAAGAAATTCATCGCCGCTGAGGAAAACACATAAAGCCTAAAAGACTTCGGAACTGTTGCCGATCAGCATTTCCCTGCTGGCCTCATCGGCAATTCCGGGCAACATGGTGGAGGGCCGAATGGGGGTTCACCACAGCAGCGCTTCAACTTCGTCGTACTTATCCGCCAACTTGAGGAAGGTGTTCGCCCAGCCACTGCTGAGGCTGAGTTCTTGCAGGGGGCCGGTGACGGCGAACAGAACCGCCACATCCAGCCTGTTGGGCAAACCACCTGATTTGAGCACGCTGATCAAGCCTAGCAATTCACCCTTCGCTTGTGCCTCGTCTTTCCAGCTTGACCAGCAGAAGTCGTTGTCTGGAAGACCGATCAGTTCTATCGCGGCTTCGAGGACGTGGATGAGGCTTTCAATCGGGGTCTCACGATTGATTCCTTCCTGAAGCAATTGCCGTGCGCGGCCCACATTCATTGGGGCTGCCCTTCATTGTGGATGGAGGGTGAACAGCATAGAGAAGATCGGGCGCCGGCCATAGATGCAAGAGGTCGCCGAGTCTTTGCATGGGCTGAGACGACTCGGCGACCCTTTTTGAGTGACGCGTCTAGTTAACGGCCGCCTCCCGCTCCATCAACTTATCCACCAACAAAACCCCCAACTCACTCAGTTGATGAATCGCCAACGCCACATCCCGCTGCTTCCCCGTCAGCTCATCCGACAGGTCCAGCAACAACGCAGTCACCGAAGAAAAAGTCTCATAGCTATTGGCAATCAGCACTTCACGGCTGACATCGTCCGCAACGCTGAACAGCGTAGTCGAAGGTGGAGGAGGCGGCCCTGGCGGTTCGGCGCCCGCGTTGAGGTAGTGATCAATCGCACGATGCGCCGCCTGATTCAGTTTCAGGTCGGGGCCGTTCGGAGGATTAGGCGTTATTTTGAACATGGTGTAATTCCTGAATGAGGCTGACACCCTTTCGCTACTACACAAGAAGGGTGGCAGCTGTACGCAGGTTAGTAGACCGGGGAATTACACAAAGCCGGCGCACCCGAAGGCGCCCTACGCACAGCCACCATCAGGTACAGACAGGAACGTCTGATAGATGAAGCTCATGCACTAAGTGTAATTGACCCTCGGGCTACTAAACCCGATCACTGAGTTGTCAGCGACCGGGCCACCTTAGAGACGCCCACTCAAGCGCACAAGCCGGCGGATTCTGACGCAACTGTAGGCAACGGGGCAAGGCGCTGCAGCTTGCTGTAGGACATGTCTACAAGGTGGGCGCGAGCTGGCGCGCGAAGAATCCTGGAGCGCCGCGGGAACCAGAGTGCGGCGTTATCGTTGACGTTTTTCGCGAGCAAGCTCGCTCCTACATTGGGTTGCGTTGATCACTGGAGGTTGTTGTCGAGGGACGCCCGGCCAGCCTGCTTGGGCCGGTGGCCGAGTCGCTGGTGGGCTTGGTCACGAACGATAAGTTTGAATTTGTCCGGCAGTGCGAGGCCCACGATTGCGTGCTGTTGTTCCATGACCTGAGCAAATCACACCGCCGCCGCTGGTGCAGCATGGCGACCTGCGGCAACCGGATGAAGGTGGCGGCGTTTCGTTCCAGGAATAAACCTTGAGTCGATAGGGGCGGGCAGTTTTCTTTGATTGAACTTGGTATTGCCCAGCATTGCCCCATAACTATCCCTGTCTCCATTAACCGCAAGGACAGACCATGACCAACCCAACCGAAACCGCCATCCTCGCCGGCGGCTGCTTCTGGGGCATGCAGGACCTGTTGCGACGCTACCCCGGCGTGCTGCAGACGCGCGTCGGCTATACCGGTGGCGATGTGCCGAATGCCACCTACCGCAACCATGGCAACCATGCTGAAGCGATTGAGATCGTGTTTGACCCGGCGGTGATTTCCTACCGGCAGATCCTTGAGTTCTTTTTCCAGATCCATGATCCGAGCACGCCGAACCGGCAGGGCAATGATCTGGGGCCAAGCTATCGTTCGGCGATTTACTACCTGAGCGAACAGCAACGGGAGATTGCCGAAGATACTGCGGCTGACGTGGATGCCTCCAACCTGTGGCCGGGGCCTGTGGTCACGGAAATTGAACCCGCCAGGGAGTTTTGGCAGGCGGAGCCGGAGCATCAGGATTATCTGGAGCGGATACCCAACGGCTATACCTGCCACTTCATCCGGCCGAACTGGAAGTTGCCCAAGCGGACTTGAACGTGAGTAGCGCCGGGGGGAAGGTCGCGACAGGTGAGAACGGCCTGACCCCCTATTTTCTCATTTCCTTTCTTATGCCTTGAATCCACTGCCCGCCTTCTAGAGAATCCCCGCCTTTGGCTCGAAAGGATGCGTGCGATGAAGTTCGAAGGGACGTTCCAATACATGGGCAATCACGGGATCGTGTTCAACGTTTCGCAGATCACCCTCACCGACAGCGAACGCGGACGCCTGCGCGAGCTGCATTTTGGCGAGGCGAAAAGTGCCCATTACGAGGTCAACAGCAAGGTCGTCGAGGTGTACGACAAGATGTTGGCCAAGAGCCTGCCGTGCATGATGATGATCGGCATCTCCAAGCCACTGACGCGGCAACAGGGCGACACCCTCAATGCCCAGCGCACCAGGATCGCCAACCTGGCCGCCAGTGCCTTCGCTGGCGCCACTTCTGCTGTGGCTTCCCCTTACGTGGGTGTTCCTGTTGGCGCGGGTGTGCGCATGTATGCCAATGAAATCCTGCCCACCTATCATGCCGGCGACGTACTGGTCAGCATCGAAGCGCAGGTCAACGGCGGCATCGGCCCGCAACGCAGCGCCTCGACACTGATCATCAAGACCTGACGGGAGAAGCACATGTCTGACATTACCCAGTTGGTCCTGGCCCTGGTGCTGTTTTTTCTGCTCGATCGGTTTGTTAAACCGTACCTGCTTCGCACGTGGCTGGGGGGGCTGCTGGTGGTGGCGGGGGCGGTCGGCTGCGTGGCGGCGAGCCAGGTCCGTCCATGGGGGGCTGACCTGGGGTTGCTGTCGATCTTTGCGGTGGCGTTGGGGGTGGGGTTGTTCCTGAAGCGGCGGCGGTTTGAGCGAGTCGGTTGAAGGGGGGGCAGCTCATTAGCCATTACAGCTCTGCTTGTTGATTTCGAACCGTCCAACCTCTTTTACGTTTTTGCTGCCGAATATGTAAATGAAGGTGCCACCCAATGAAATGATGGACTGGGCCCTTGGCATTTGCGCGGCGCAGACAGCCTGGGTGATGCTGGATTTCATCACGCTCAAGTCAACGTCCTCGGGATGGGTATCGTAATCGACCAACGTGTAATAGAACTTGAGGGCGTGACTGTTGGCCGCTTCCGCGCGAACGAAGGTTAGATGCTCGTCGATCTTTCGATTCCCGGGCGTCGTTCGTGCGGTCACGATGATGAGGTCGCTGAGGAAAGTGGTTTTACTGGGCTGGGGTGTTTCCTGGAAGGCGTGTATGACTAAAACCCCGACCAGGCTCAAAAACAGTAACCCCCATGCCGAATACACAAACGCCTTTTTGGTTTTTGCTGTTGCCATGCCCTGGTTTCCTTGCGTTTGAGGCCCGCAGTGGCGGCGCGACTGTCTCACAGACTCAGTGGTGCGTTCCGATACCGAGGCAGGAACCCGCGAAATTGATCAGACGTGCACCGTTGGTGGCGTGAGGTCGGTTTCTTGCGCTTCGGGCGCGTCAGCAAGTTGCATGGCTGACAGCGCTTTCAGCTTGAAATAGGGGCCTGTGAAGCGTGTGCCTCCATCCAGTGTGGCGAGCGTGATCCGCTCTGAATCGCACCGATGGAAGGGGGTGAACATACGTTTCTTGGGGCAGTAAACGCCTTCCTGCGTCTCGGAATACTTCAAGGCAAGCATCGCGTTACCCCTCCTGGGTTGAGTTTTCCAGATCGAGAACGGCTCGCATTTTACGCAAAGTGAAGTGGCTGTGCAGGACGTTTTCTTTGGGCTTCATCTCTATCGTTTGCCGCCTCAGTTTGCCGCCGATGGCGGAGTGTCAGCCACCGTGATAGCGGGAGAATGCGCAGGTGCTGAGGCGTGGTGAAGGTTAGACACAGGCGCTAATAGTATCGATCGGCTGCTTATGCGAGCGCTGGACTAGGATTTTTCTTCCGGAGTATTCCGGACTCAAAATTCACTGGCATCGACAAGGAGTAGCCAGTAGGCTACAAATAATTCTGTGACCAATCTGATCGGCAGGACGCCGGAGTTCGATACATGGCTCGACGGCATGAGCGATATTTATGGAAAAACCGCTGTTCTCACACGGTTAGACCGAGCCGAGGAAAACAATTTCGGCGATTGTGCACCCGTAGGCGATGGGGTGAGTGAAATGCGTGTGTTTGTCGGGCCCGGCTACAGAATTTACTTTGTGCGTACGGGCATCACTGCTTACCTGATGCTCTGGGGCAGTGATAAAACCGACCAGAACAGAGGAATCAAACGGGCAAAAGAGATCCTTGATGCCCTGAGAGGTAGATGAAATGAGCGAATCGAAATTCAAACCAGAGGACATGCCGATCCTCGATCTTGATACCTTCGGTACCAGCGTCTATGAAGCGTCGCGCTTCCTCGATAGCCCGGAAACCATCAGCGCTTATCTGGCGCAGAGCATGAAATCTCAAGACCCGCAGGTGCTCATGAAAGCGCTTGCCGAGGTCGCCAAGGCCCAGGGCGTGAACAAGGTGGCGGAGTCTGCGGGGGTTAATCGCGAGAGCCTGTATAAGACGCTGAAAGGCGGTTCTAAAACGCGCTATGAGACGATTCAGAAGTTGATGCTGGCGTTAGGCGTGGAACTGACGGTGCAGCCGATTGCGGCGGTGGCAGTCAAGAAAGCTGCAAGAGCAAAGCGGGCTTTGGCCGGTAAACCCTGACGCGCGGTTTAGCGAGCGACCACAACCCTTGTAAAACACCGAGGACCCATGTGGGAGGGGGCTTGCCCCCGATGGCGGAGTGTCAGTCGATACATGGCTGGCAAACACACCGCAATCGGGAGCAAGCCCCCTCCCACATTGGATTGATGGTGTTCTGGAGACCGAGCCGCCCCCGGAACCCAGCGCTTCAGCGCACCAGGCAAGGCTGCTTGTTGTTATAGCGCCACCCCGGAATCAGGAACTGCATCGCCACGCTGTCATCCCGTGCGCCGAGGCCCATGCCTTTGTACAGTTCGTGGGCCTTGGCCACGGCGTCCATTTCGATGTCCACGCCCAGGCCGGGCTTGGCCGGCACCTTCACATAGCCGCCTTCGATTTTCAGCGGTTCGCGGGTCAGGCGTTGGCCGTCCTGCCAGATCCAGTGGGTGTCGATGGCGGTGATGTCGCCCGGGGCGGCGGCGGCCACTTGGGTGAACATGGCCAGGGAAATATCGAAGTGGTTGTTGGAGTGCGAGCCCCAGGTCAGGCCCCACTCATGGCACATCTGCGCCACGCGCACCGAGCCTTGCAGGGTCCAGAAGTGCGGGTCGGCCAAGGGGATGTCCACCGATTGCAGCTGGATCGCGTGGCCCATTTCGCGCCAGTCGGTGGCGATCATATTGGTGGCGGTTTTCAGGCCCGTGGCGCGGCGGAATTCGGCCATGACTTCGCGCCCCGAGTAACCGTTTTCGGCGCCGCATGGGTCTTCGGCGTAGGCGAGCACATGGTGCTGGTCGCGGCACAGGCGGATGGCTTCTTTCAATGACCAGGCGCCGTTGGGGTCGAGGGTGATGCGCGCATCGGGGAAGCGTTCGGCCAGGGCGGTGACGGCTTCGATCTCTGCGTCGCCACTCAATACGCCGCCCTTGAGCTTGAAGTCGTTGAAGCCGTACTTGGCCTTGGCGGCTTCGGCCAGGCGCACCACGGCCTCGCTGGTCAGGGCGGTTTCATGGCGCAGGCGAAACCACGCATCGTCGCTGTCGGCTTCGTTGCGGTAAGCCAGGTCGGTGGCGCTGCGGTCGCCGACATAAAACAGGTAGCCGAGCATTTTCACCGCATCACGCTGCTGGCCTTCGCCGAGCAGGGCAGCCACCGGCACTTCGAGGAACTGGCCCAGCAGGTCGAGCAGGGCGGCTTCCATGGCGGTGACGGCATGGATGGTGATGCGCAGGTCAAAGGTTTGCAGGCCACGGCCCGCCGAATCCCGTGAGGCAAAGGTGCTGCGCATCTGGTTGAGGACGCGCTGGTACTGGCCGATGGGTTGGCCGATCACCAGGCTGCGCGCGTCTTCCAGGGTTTCGCGGATGCGTTCGCCGCCGGGCACTTCACCGACGCCGGTGTTGCCGCTGCTGTCCTTGAGAATCACGATGTTGCGGGTAAAAAACGGTCCGTGGGCGCCGCTGAGGTTGAGCAGCATGCTGTCGTGACCGGCCACCGGGATGACCTGGAAGTGGGTGATGACGGGAGTATTCATGGCTAATTCCTAAAGAGGCTCAGAGAGATTTGCTGATGGCAGCGCCGGTGGGCACGGCGCCCGGCGAGACCGATGCGGCAGCGGGCGAGGTCTTGGCGAAGAACACCAGGATCGCGGCGAGCACCGAGGTGCCGGCCAGGCCGTAGAGACCGCCCTGGATCGAGCCGGTGGTCTGCTCCAGGAAGCCGAAGGTGGTCGGTGCAACGAAGCCACCCAGGTTGCCGATGGAGTTGATCAAGGCAATCACGGCTGCGGCGATGCGCACGTCCAGATAGCCCTGTGGGATGGGCCAGAACAGCGAAGACGCCGACTTGAATCCAATGGCCGCAAAGCAGATCGCCACGAACGCGAAGATCGGCCCGCCGGTGGTGGACATGAACATGCCTGCTGCGGCAATCAACAGCGCAGCCGCCACCCAGGCCTGCTGGAACTTGAATTTGCCCGACAGCGTCGCGAAGGCGTACATGGCGATGATCGAGATCAGCCACGGGATCGAGTTGAAGAAACCCACCTGCACATCGCTCAGGTCACCCATCTTCTTGATGATGCTCGGCAGCCAGAACGTCGCCGCGTAGATCGTCAGTTGAATGCAGAAGTACAGGGCGCAGAACAGCAGGATCTGGCGGTCCCTGAGCAGCTTGCCGAGGGTCGGCTTGACGCTGGTCAGGGCTTCACGCTCGCGCTGTTCCTGGTCGATGGCGTTGACCAGCGCATCCTGTTCTTCACGGGTCATCCATTTGGCGTCGTGGGGCTTGGAATCGAGCCAGAACCACACAAAGAAACCGATCACCACCGAGGCCAGGCCTTCGATGGCGAACATCCATTGCCAGCCGTGGAAGCCGAACCCTTCGATCTGCAGCAGCGCGCCTGACAGCGGGCCGGAGATCAGCGAGGCCACCGCCGAGCCGCTGAGGAATATCGCAATGGCCTTGCCGCGCTCAACCCCCGGCAGCCAGCGCGTGAAGTAGTAGATCACCCCGGGGAAGAACCCGGCTTCGGCCACGCCCAGCAGGAAGCGCAGGATGTAGAAGTGGGTTTCGTTCTGGATGAACGCCATCAGCGTGGCGACGATGCCCCAGGTGAACATGATGCGGGTCAGCCAGATGCGCGCGCCGACCTTTTGCAGCAGCATGTTGGAGGGCACTTCAAAGAGCGCGTAGCCGATGAAGAACAGCCCGGCACCGAAGCCATAGGCGGCAGCTCCGATGCCCAGGTCATGTTCCATGTGCGTGCGCACAAAGCCGATATTGACCCGGTCGATGTAGTTGAGGATGAACATGATCACGAA
>Ga0308159_1000791_pt1 | contig 58311 bp, 49 predicted proteins | sample PhyCR1_FD_201040 | JGI IMG/M metagenome (GOLD analysis project Ga0308159, IMG submission 201040) | Phyllosphere microbial communities from UC Gill Tract Community Farm, Albany, California, United States - DLSLC.R1 | ecosystem: Host-associated > Plants > Phyllosphere > Unclassified | place: USA...
ACAGAGCAGTCAAGCCCGCCAGAGCCGATGGTATTGCCGTAACAGGTGGGAGAGTAGGTCGGTGCCTTTTTTTACACGGAAGCCCTTGCTGGAAACAGTCAAGGGCTTCTTTCGTTTAACTACCTCCTTGGCCGTCGATGGGGCTGGTCCATCGGCGATGTTCCGTTCCCATTCTTACGCGCTGCGGGCCCAGTGACGGTCCACTTTCTATGTGCTATCATTCGTATTTCCAGTAGTTGCTACATGGATCTTCTATAACTGTATCCGGTTAAAAGATGTAAATAGTTTATTCGTTCCGGAATATAGTTTAACGATCGCCATAACGGTATAGCAGCATTTTTCATCGACAGGAACTCGCTCTTCTGTGAGGTATATCAGCATAGTATCCATCTAGACAATCTAGCTTCAAGGGATAACATGGCTATAATCGTAATTTGGGAATACAGATTTAATGGCGAAATAATTCGTCATGGCCAATAGCAGAAAGCAATAAATATAACAAATTAAGCAATCGTTTGTGTAAATTGAGCAAACGATTGCTTTCATATTTCATTTTTTATTTCGGAAAAAGTGCCCTATCATTGTCACAGAGATTAAGTTCTTTAAATAGAACCGAATAAAATCCACCCCAAAATGGATTTTTCTATTGACTGTTTAGTTTGTTTTAAAATAGGTGATTTTTTAAAGGGACCAATTGGTCCCTTTAATTTTATATGAACTTTAAATTATGGATTCTAGAAGAGATTTTCTAAAAAAGGCCGGAATTTTGTCAACACTGGCTGTTTCACTTCCTGCGTTGGTGAATGCCAATGGATCAGGAGAGTCGTTTAATATGTGCGGTTATGCAGCTCCTAAAATTGATAAGGTCAGGGTAGCAGTAATTGGACTTGGTATGCGTGGACCTGGAGCTGTTGAACGACTGTCTTATATTGAAGGTTGCGAAATTGTCGCACTTTGCGACAAGCATCTAGACCGGGTCGAACGTGCAACAAAGATCGTCACATCAAAAGGTTTGAAGGCTCCCAGAGCTTATTCTGGCGAAGATGGATGGAAATCGTTGTTGAAAGAGGAAAAGCTTGACCTCGTCTACATTTGTACTCCTTGGGACTATCATACTCCTATGAGCATTGCTGCAATGAAAGCGGGTAATCACGTGGCTTGTGAAGTGCCAATCGCATTGACGATAAAAGATTGTTGGGAGGTTGTAAAGACTTCGGAAGCGACTAAGAAACATTGTATGATGTTGGAAAACTGCTGTTATGATTTCTTCGAAATGCTCACGTTGAACATGGTACGTCAAGGCTTGTTTGGAGAACTTATCCATGCCGAGGGTGCTTATATCCATGATTTGCTGGATCTGAATTTTGCAAAGAATGGTTATGATAACATGTGGCGCTTGAGAGAGAATATAAAACTGAATGGAAACTTATATCCTACGCATGGACTCGGACCTGTAGCGCAGTGCCTGAATATCAATAGAGGGGATAGAATGAATCATCTTGTCGCCATGTCTTCGAATGATTTCATGATGGGTGAAAAGGCAAAAGAATTAGCCACCAAGGATTCTTTTTTTCAGGAATTTGTCGGAAAGAACTACCGCGGAAATATGAATACAACACTTATCCGTACCGCAAAAGGAAAAACGATTATGCTGCAGCATGATGTTACTTCCCCCAGACCTTACTCCAGATTACATACACTGAGCGGTACGAAAGGTTTTGCTCAAAAATACCCGACAGAAAATATTGCATTTGGCCATGAATTCATTTCAGAGCAAAAGTTAAAAGAGCTGTATGATAAATATACGCCCGAATTGGTGAAGTATATTGGAGAGCAGGCAAAACAGGTGGGTGGACATGGTGGAATGGATTTTATGATGGATTGGCGTCTGATCGACTGTTTGCGTAATGGATTACCGCTGGATCAAGATGTCTATGATGCTGCTTCGTGGAGCTGTGTTGTACCATTGAGCTTTGAATCTGTAGCGAAGAACTGCAAGACCGTTGATATACCGGATTTTACGAAAGGAGCGTGGAAAGATAACAATCCTGTTGACATTACGCTGAAAGGTGGTGGTAATACACCTATCCGTTCAAGAGCTGCAAAAATAGAAAATATACAATTGGGTGTATAGCTCGGTGTGTTAGTAATTAATAAAAGGGGAACTTTTTAATGTTCCCCTTTTATGTTTATCTTTAATTATGTTATTCAATCTAACCCTAATGACCTGTTTATCGTTGTTTTCCGCAAATGATACACTTTCTTGTTGTGTTGGGGAAAATATACCAACGCGGGCGGGCATAATTAAATCCCAAATCAATAAGTTAAATAGAAATACCGCTGACAAGATGATATTGGTCGAGGGCGGGACATTTCTAATGGGGAGTTCGAATTTTGAAGATAGTAAGCCATTACATCGGGTTGAATTACATTCATTTTATATGGATGAGCACGAGGTGACAAATGCGCAGTTTGCAGCGTTCGTAAAGGAAACAGGTTATGTGACAGTGGCGGAAAGGGAACTGGATCCTAAGGATTTTCCGGAAGTTGATCCCAAAATGTTGGTCGCGGGTTCAGCCGTATTCTCCAAGCCCAAAGAACTGAATTCATTAAATAATTATCTGATGTGGTGGGAATACGTTCCTGGCGCAAATTGGCAGCATCCAGAAGGACCCAATAGCTCGATAAAAAACAAAATGAATCATCCGGTTGTCCAGGTTGCCTATGAGGATGCTGCAGCTTACGCGAAATGGGCAGGCAAACGATTACCTACGGAAGCAGAATGGGAGTATGCAGCAAGAGCACGGAACGATGCAAACGACGATCTATATTACTGGGGCAAAGATTTGAAACCTCATGGACAATGGATAGCAAATATCTACCAGGGACAATTTCCTATTCAGGATTCTAAAGAAGATGGATTCGAAGGAACAGCACCCGTTAAATCATTTCAGGCAAATGCGCTAGGGCTATATGACATGGAAGGAAATGTGTGGGAATGGTGCGCTGATTTATATAGACCCGATTATTATCAGCATAGTACAATTGCTAACCCCAAAGGACCACAAGATTCTTATGATCCGCAGGAACCAAATCTGGAGAAACGCGTTCAGCGCGGTGGATCATTTCTTTGCAATGATCAATATTGTGAAAGGTATAAAGCCGGAAGTAGGGGAAAGGGCGAAGTCAACAGCCCCACCAATAATGTAGGGTTTCGTTGTGTAAAAGATATCAACTAAAAAAAGGCTTGCAATCGCAAGCCTTTTTTTAGTTGATTAATATGCCTTATTGGGCATTCAAAAACATTGATTTTTTATTGTACAATTCTCTGAAATATGGATCTTGAAGATCTTTAATAAAGCGAATTGCTTCACCAGTTGATTTCATTTCAGGACCTAATTGTTTGTCCACCTCCGGGAATTTGTTGAAAGAGAATACCGGTTCTTTAATTGCAAATCCTTTCAGCTTACGTTCGATTGTGAAGTCTTTTAATTTATTAGCGCCCAACATGACTTTAGTAGCAATATTGATGTATGGAACATCATAAGCTTTTGCGATGAAAGGAACTGTGCGGGATGCACGTGGGTTAGCCTCGATAACATATACATTTTCACCTTTGACAGCAAACTGGATGTTTAGTAGACCACGGACATTTAACGCTTTTGCTAATTTGATCGAGTATTCTTCCATTTTGTCCTGAACAGCCTGTGACAAGCCAAATGGAGGCAATACCGCCGATGAGTCACCAGAGTGGATACCTGCAGGTTCGATGTGTTCCATCATACCAATGATGTGTACATCTTCACCATCACAGATTGAATCTGATTCAGCTTCTTCGGCACGATCCAGGAAGTGATCGATCAGAATATGGTTTCCAGGAAGGTTTTTCAACAAGTTGACAACAGCTTTTTCTAAGTCTTCGTCGTTGATAACGATGCTCATCCCTTGTCCACCCAATACGTAAGAAGGACGGACCAATACAGGATATCCCACTTCGTTTGCTACTTGTAATGCTTCTTCTGCCGATGTCGCGACACCGTATCTTGGATATGGAATTTCCAATTCTTTTAAAAGATCGGAGAAACGGCCACGATCTTCTGCCAAGTCCATGTTTTCGAACGAAGTACCGATAATTTTTACACCTAACTGCTCCAGACGTTCAGCCATTTTAAGCGCTGTTTGTCCACCCAGCTGTACGATAACACCTTCTGGTTTTTCTAATTCAATGATCTCACGTACGTGTTCCCAGAATACGGGCTCGAAGTATAATTTGTCAGCCATATTAAAGTCTGTCGAAACAGTCTCTGGGTTACAGTTAACCATAATCGCTTCGTAACCACATTCTTTAGCCGCCAATAAGCCGTGTACACACGAGTAATCGAACTCGATACCTTGACCGATACGGTTTGGGCCGGAACCTAAAACGATGATTTTCTTTCTATCTGAAGAGATGGATTCGTTCTCTTCTTCGAAAGTCGAATAGTAGTATGGTGTTTGTGCAGGGAATTCTGCGGCACAAGTATCTACCATTTTGTAAACACGGTTGATGCCTAACTCCTTACGACGATCGTAAACTTGATCTTCTGTTACATTACCCAACAACCAAGCAATTTGTACATCTGAATAACCTTTTTGTTTTAAGGTCATGAAGAAATCGCGTGGGATATTGTTCAATTGGTAACGACGTAATTCTTGTTCAAGGTGTACCAACTCCTGGATCTGCACTAAGAACCATTTGTCGATACGAGTTGCTTTACGGATAGATTCCAAAGGAACGCCCAATTCGAAAGCATCTTTGATATGGAACAAGCGGTCACCACTTGGATGCTCCAGACTATCCATGATCTCGTCTAAGTTTCTCCATTGACGACCGTCGGCACCTAAACCAGCGCGGCCAGTCTCCAAGGATTGACAGGCTTTTTGTAAAGCTTCGATAAATGTACGGCCGATTGCCATAACTTCACCTACCGCTTTCATCTGTAGACCTAATTCCTTGTTTGCTCCTTTGAATTTATCGAAATTGAAACGCGGGATCTTTACGATCACATAGTCTAACGTTGGTTCAAAATATGCGGATGTTGTTTTCGTGATCTGATTTTGCAATTCATCCAAGTTGTAACCGATTGCTAATTTAGCTGCAATCTTTGCAATTGGATAACCTGTTGCTTTGGACGCTAAAGCGGAAGAGCGTGATACACGTGGATTGATTTCGATGGCAATGATTTCTTCGTTTTCTGGGTTTACAGAGAACTGAACATTACAACCACCGGCAAATGTGCCAATGGAACGCATCATCAGAATAGCCTGATTACGCATATCTTGGTAACATTTGTCTGATAATGTCATGCCCGGAGCAACCGTGATCGAGTCTCCAGTGTGGATACCCATTGGATCGAAGTTTTCAATGGTACAGATGATGATGACATTGTCGTTGGTATCACGAAGCAGTTCGAGCTCAAATTCTTTCCAACCCAATACAGCTTGTTCAACCAAAACTTCATGTGTTGGTGAAGCATGTAAACCTCTATTTAAGGCTGCATCAAAATCTTCTTTTCTGTGAACAAATCCGCCACCAGTACCAGCAAGGGTATACGAAGGGCGAATAACAAGCGGATAGCCAATTTCTTGTGCAGCTTCTTTACCTTCTAGGAATGAGTTTGCAATTTTGGATGTTGCAACGCCCACGCCAATGTCAACCATTAATTGACGGAATTCTTCACGGTTTTCAGTTTTTTCAATGGCAGCAACATCAACACCGATAACTTTAACGTTGTATTTTTCCCAAAGACCTAGGTTGGAAGCTTCGATACATAAGTTCAAAGCGGTCTGTCCACCCATGGTAGGAAGTACAGCGTCAATGTTGTGTTTTTGCAAAATCTCTTCAATACTTTCGCAGGTTAATGGAAGTAAGTAGACATTGTCCGCAACAACTTTATCCGTCATGATTGTTGCAGGGTTTGAGTTGATGATGGATACTTCAATACCTTCTTCTTTCAATGAAAGGGATGCTTGAGATCCAGAATAATCAAATTCACAAGCTTGACCGATAACGATGGGACCTGATCCGATGATTAAAACCGACTTAATGGAAGTGTTTCTTGGCATTATATCTAGTTCAAAAAATTAAATTTCCTATTGTAAATCTGAGCAAAGACAATCAAAAATAGCTCATGGGGAAGGGTCATTCCGACTGCTTTGTCGGAGTGCAAAGTTACATTTTAAAATTTGAAAATTAAGTATTTATTTTAACAATATTTAAAAAAAACATTTGGTTTGTTGGAAAGGTGCGTCTTAAAATGCAAAAACGAGTTGAAAAACATAAGTAAAATGTTCTCCAACTCGTATTGGATAAGGGTGTTCGATTTTGTTAATAGACGATTATTTCGTCCGTAAATAGGAAGCCCTTTTTAGTGTTGCTCGCTTTGATTTTGATATAACGCGCTTGCTGCGCTTTGTCCAGCTTAAGTTCAAACCTTTTAAAAGTCAATTTTGATTCTTTATCGGAGATGTCATTTTTAATCGTTCCGACGGATCTAAAAGTACGGCCATTATCCGAAAGCAGCACTTCCATTTCTCCGGGCATATACACACCAGGTCCAATAAGCTGCATGAAATTCATGGCTACCAAATGTATTTCTTCTCTTCTCTCCATATCGACAACAACATCAATAGGGCTCGTGAATCCTTGCCATTGCCCATCATGATAGGAGAGCCCGCCCATGATTCCGTTTGTTAAGGTCGAATCTTTTTGTGCCGGATACCCCGACCATGGTGAATTGTAGGTTACCTTTTTTCCAATGGCGCGGTGGATATCAATAGCAAAGGATAGCGTAGGGCCTATTTTGATCGAATCTTGAAAATAAGCGGCATTGATATGTCCTGTAGAGCTCAATTCAAATGGCCCCGTATACGGTGTTGACTGGATGGTAGGCTCACTGCCATCTATCGTATATCGAATCTGATCTGTTTTAAGTTGTTCTGTTGTTAACGTGATTTTATTGTTGTTTTTTGCTGCATTGTATGTTGCCGTATAAGCGACATTATAGGAAGGACGATAATAGTTAACGTTCAGATCCTGTAATAGCTTGTAATGAGATTGTAGTCGGCGCTGAAAGTCTGTCCAGTTCTTCGCATCTTTGTTGGTCCAGTTGACCTCAGCCAATGCTAGCGCCCGTGGAAATACCATATATTCGAGATGTTCGGTGGTAGGGACATATTCTGTCCATATATTGGCCTGGGCACCGAGAATATGCTTGGCTTTATCTCCTTGTATGGCTGATGGAATTGGATCATAGGAATAGACCTTATCCAGAGTGAGATAGCCTCCGATGGCTTCAGGCTGTGTACGAGGGTCTGTCTGATAAGAATCAAAATAGAGGTGTGACCCTGGAGTCATGATGACATCGTGACCGGCATTAGCAGCCTTTATGCCACCATCTTCACCGCGCCAGCTCATGACCGTCGCCCCTTCAGTGAGGCCGCCTTCCAGAATTTCGTCCCAACCGATCAGTTTCCTCCCTTTGGATTGCAAGTATACGTCCATTTGCTTGATCGCATAACTCTGCAGTTCATCGACAGATTTTAATCCTTCTTTTTGCATGAGTGCCTGATCTTTTGGACAGGTTTCCCAATGCTTTTTCTCGGCTTCATCACCGCCGATATGGATGTACGGAGAAGGGAATATCGTAAGGACTTCATCCAAAACATTTTTTAAGAACTCAAAGGTTTTTTCATTTCCGATACAGAATTCGCCTTGACTATAAGGTTTTCCTGAACAAGAGAGTTCCGGATAGACGGCCAATACTTCTTCAGAATGTCCTGGCATTTCAATCTCAGGGATGACATTGATTCCTTTTCTGGCGGCATAATCGACCAATTCGCGAGCCTCTTCCTGCGTATAGAAACCACCGCTGGCATTAGGTGTACCTTTTTCTACATACTGGCGACCATTATTCCACCAATCTTTCCAGCTTGTATGGGTACGCCAGGCGGCTTTTTGCGTCAATTCAGGATATTTTTTGATTTCGAGCCGCCATCCAGCGCCGTCGGTTAAATGCCAATGAAAGTTGTTGAACTTATAGATGGCCATGATGTCGATATACTTTTTTACAAAGGATAAGGGCATAAAATGGCGCGATACATCCAGGTGTAGGCCACGGTAGGTAAAGCGAGGCTCATCTACTATTGTCGCATAGGCTATTTTACCTGGGTCAGCTTGTAGGTAGCCTAATTGAATGAGGGTATAAATCCCATTGATAACCTGAGGCGCATTCCACGCTCTGAGTAGAAGGCCTTTTTCATCGATTTGAATGGAGTAGGCATTTTTGCTCACATTGTCAGCGTCGACAGCTTTAACAATTCGGAAACCTTCTTTTGGTGCTTTTTTATTTTTCTTGAGTACTTCGACAGTTAAACTTTTAATGGCAGGATGTTCCGTAAGTAGCTGGGCCGCTTCCTGAAACTCATCTGAAACAATGACCGGGACATGCGCAGGAATGGTGTATGTCCCTGTAGCCAATATGATTTTCGAAGGTTTGGGTATAATGTCAAAGTTGGTTTGGGCCTGTGCAGCAAAGATGGAGGCACCCCCAAGTAACAATATGGATAAAGATTGGCTCAGTCGCATAGTTTTGTTGTTAGATTAATGATAACCAACACAAATATCTTAATTTTTGTTTCATTATTGCATTACCGCATACAATCGGTCATTTTTTATGATATAAAACCAACAAATTGACGGTTAGAAATTACATTTTTAATCCTTAACTTTGTTGTATGATTGAACTTCCAGTTATTCCGGCAACTCCTGCACAGCGCAAGCCTGATTGGTTGCGTGTCAAATTGCCTGTTGGTAAAGAATATAGACATGTCAGAAGTCTTGTAGACGAGCATAAATTACATACAATTTGTGAGAGTGGAAATTGTCCGAATATGGGCGAATGTTGGGGGGCTGGAACGGCAACCTTCATGATTTTGGGAAATATCTGTACGCGTTCTTGTTCGTTTTGTGCGGTAGCAACTGGCCGTCCGCTAGCGGTAGATTTGGATGAACCGAACCGGGTGGCGAATTCGGTTAAGTTGATGCAGGTTAAACATTGTGTGATTACTTCGGTAGATCGCGACGATCTAAAGGATGGTGGTTCAATTATTTGGGCCGAGACCATCAACGCTATCCGCAGAGAAAGTCCTGAAACGACATTGGAAACACTTCTGCCGGATTTTAAAGGACAATGGGATAATTTAGACCGCGTGATCGCAGTTCGCCCCGAAGTTGTTTCGCACAACTTGGAAACGGTTCGTCGTCTGACAAGAGAGGTTCGTGTTCAAGCGAAATATGATCGTTCATTGGAATGTCTGCGCAGAATTTCTGAAGCGGGTCTCCGTACAAAATCAGGCATTATGCTTGGTTTAGGTGAAACAGAAGAAGATGTGATCGAAGCCATGCAAGATCTATATGATGTGGGTGTACATATCTTGACTTTGGGTCAATATTTACAGCCTACAAAAGCTCACCATCCAGTTATTGAGTGGATCACACCGGCGCAGTTTGAGAAATATCAGAAAATAGGTTTGGAAATGGGATTCAAGTATGTGGAGTCTGGACCATTGGTACGTTCATCCTACCATGCTGAAAAACATCTATTCGATATGCAATAGAAAACGGTTTTAAAGTTTTTTGAAGGTATATTTCGCCTTATAGTGGAATTATCTTTGCACGATATAAAAAAAAGAAGCCTGAGTGATTTTTTTGCTCAGGCTTCTTTTTTCTGCTTTTTTTATTAACCGGTCTGCCTCTTGGGTTTGAAGAAACCACTACTTATGTTCATCATTGATGAATTAAATAAAATAGTGGATTTCGATTGGAAGAGATTGGTTTATAGTTACATTAATAGGCCAACAATAGCCCATCGCAATTGTTTCTTTCCGATATGGTCTGAAGCCTTATAGGTTAAAAACTGTACGGAGTAAAACTGTTCTCCCGCGAAGTTCAAATTCATGTTGAGAAATCATATTGGCGGTCATCATATAGGTGCGATAGTTTTTGATATTGGCCAAATTATTCATTTCCAATTCGAAGTCCATTTTCCATTTGTTGACCTTATAGCGCGCAAAAAAGTCTATGAAGGTGTAACTTGCATTCTTCATGTCTGTTTGGAAGGTAGCGAGATTGCGGATGTTCACACGCATGAAGCCGTTTTGGAAAGGGCTAGCCGGGAAGCCTATATTATGCATCATTGTGGTGGTTTTATTTTGGATCACATTGCCCAGCCCTTGTTGTTTACTCCAACTCCAATTAAATAGTCCTGAATAGGAAATGTGATAAGATTGAAAGACTTTAGTTTCTATACTAGGCTGAAATTGATAGCTTATACTTCGAATAGGGACTAGGGCATTGTTTAACAATTGATTGTATTTGAAGTAAGAAATGCTTCCTTTTAGTTTGAGGGTACTTGCCAGGGGGAAAATGTATTTATCAAAGCCGATCTGAGAAGACCAGCGCTCCTGCAGGTTATCCATATTGACCAGGATATTTTCGGTGATGTTATTTTTTATAACGGAAGATAATATCGTGTTGGAAAGCGATCTTGAATAGCTAATACCAGCATGTGCAAATAATAATTTTAGGGTACGTGCGAGATTGTAATTCAGATTAAATGAATGCTTTTGAGATTCATTTAGCGCTGCATTATTTTGGCTCAGCATTCTATAGTTCCGTAATACTGCTCCGCGGTATATGTCTTCAATGTTACCAATGTCCTGTGCGTACTGATAGTTAAATTGAAGATAATCTTCTTGAGAAACTTGCCATCGTGCTTTTAGATTGGGATTGACCATTACTGAATTTTTGGAGTTCGTCAACTCCTGACCGTCATCTTCATAATGTGTATATAGATAGGTCACCGGAATATCCAACTGGGTTTCAAACCATTTGTTTTTCCAGGAATATTGAGGTTTAATGAATGCTTGTGTTCTGCTCCAATGCAGATCATTACGCATCCTTTCTCCGAGTGTCCGACTACCGTGATCCTCGTCATCTATGCTGAGCAAAGAGTTGAAATGCTGGCGGTCGATATTGACCCCAATTTGATAGTATTGCTTTAACTTTCCTTTATTGAAGCGGTAACCTGTACTGATCTCTGTAAAAAATGAAGGTACTTCAATGTGTTGAAGAATACTTTTATAGGCCGTGCTATCGTTTAGTATTTCGGGAAAAAGACCGGGGTAGATCTGCAACGACTGGGGCTTGTTGCCGTAATTTAAAGACCAGTTAATTGCAATAATGTCATTGTTTTTAAGTTGGGGTATATAGCTGAACAGGTTGCTGAATCCCTTGAAGTGGTGTTTTTGGAATTGATCGATCTGGCCGGAAGAGTTTGTCAATAGGGCTCTTATATCGCTCTTTTCATACTCAAGTGACAAGGCATTGCTCGCATACTGCTGTTCGGTATTGGTGGACGCTGAAAGCCTAGCTGCGCCAAGCCATCGCGCTGTTTTCAGATGATTTTGCTCATTAAAATAGACGTCGCCATCATCGAGCAGGTATTGTGTGTTTGAGGCATTATTTTGCCTATCGTTGTCGTATAATGCCTGAATATTTGATTTTAGCTGCCAATGATTCTTGAGGTTGTATAGGTTGTTGGTGTTTAGCGCACCTGTATTGTTGAAATAATAGTTGTTTTTAGGAATATTGGGACTTCCTGTTGTGTTGGTGCTCAGGAGGTTATTGACGGGTGATCGGCCAAATTTGGCTAATAAGGACGACTGATTGTCACCAATGATATCTCCAGAAAGATCTCTGCCGATACTATTTCCGCTAAGGACATTTAGCATCTTTACTTTCTTGTTAAACAAGATTGAATTCAGTTCGGGATCGTACAGACTAGGGGTACCGGCAGCGATTTTAGCCTGTCCTGTGAGTTTTAACTTCGCTTCGTCTTTAATAACCAGGTTAATAGCAACGTCGTCTGTAAATCTTTTATTTTTGAGAACCTTATAATGTTCATGGTTGTCGAGCACCTGAATGTCCTTCACCATTTTGTGCGGGATAGTCCGTGTACCGATTCCATAGCGATTTTCCAATAGGTCGTCCCCGTCGATGTAAAGTTTAGAAACGGTTTTGTCCTGGTATTTAATAAGACCCGATTCAGTCACTTCCATGCCGGGAAGGCGCTTGATGACATCACCGATATTTCGGTCTTCTTCTTTGGCAAAAGAGCCAACATCGTAGGAGATGGTATCATTGGAGCGGGTGACCTTTGGCTTGCTTTTTACAACGACATCTTGCAATAGATTGTTTTTTGGAAGGAGTATAATCCGCAGATTTGAGGTCTGAGAACCAAGTTTACGTTCAAACTTTTCATAGGTTAGGTGGTTGATCTGCAGGTAGATGTTTGTGTAGTCCTTCGTTAAGGTAATGGCAAAGCGACCCTCTTTATCCGTCGGTTTAAAGGCAATAATTTTATTTTCTGAAAGGATATTGACACTGGCAAAGGGCACAGGATGCAGGGTTTTATCCACTTGGACTGTTCCACTAATCGTTTGCTGGGCAAAGGTTGTCTGCCCAAACAATACGACTATTAATAAACATAGAAATACTTTCATTAAGGCGTCAGCTCTATCGGATTATTGGTAACTTTTGAAGGTTTGTATGTATCGTCTTTTGAAATATTGAAACTTTTTATTTTTGATGGATCCAATGCACCAAGAGACGACCCGCCTTCCGAATCTGAACGGGATTTAACTGCAACCATGTTTCCTGAAGATCCTACACTGATGGTTCTACTTTTTCCCGATTGCGCTTGCAGGTAGGCTTGCGGATTGGCTTTAAAGGCTTCCTGAATTTTTTTTACTTCTTCTGCAGTGGTTGTGATGACATTCTGCGGCAGAGCGACCGAGGTTTTGCCATCCTCAATTTTGTCGAATCCAGCGTAAGCAAAAATTACTTCATTTTTTGTGTCTCGGGCATCCAGGATTAGACCGGGAAGACCATGGAGTTTCCAGGGACCATAGGGAAACGGCAGTTCGGTTGTAAACCAGGCAATATAGGCCCGGCCTTTAAATGTTGTTTTTGCGTTCTGACAATGGTATCCACCAATCTCTTTCTGATCGCTCAGTATTTCCCAATCTTGTGTGGGGTAGGACTGTGGAATGGCAAAATTGTCACTGGCAACACTAATCACTTCGGTCATTTTGTTTTGATTGGCGTCTAATAAATAAGAAGAACTTGATGGCGTAGAGCGCTTAGTAATGGTGAGTGTACCGTCGAAGCCAGGGCCCTGCATTTGTCTCTTGACCTCTTCCTGCATACGCTTGGTCGAGTAGGAAGTATAATAGCTTCCTTGTTGATTGAGGTAGGTAACAGTTTCGTCTCGTATAAATTGATCCCGTTGGGTGCTGTCGTTTACATGTTTGAATTCGTAGTGAACCTTGGCAATAGCTGGGGCACTTTCTTGTGCAAATGATAACTGTGTCATGACAGCTAGTAGAAATGATAATGTATATTTCATAAAATTATGTTTATATCGTAAATGTACGAAATATTCGTAATAATCAAGATTTATTTCATTTTCGCGCTTGATTTTTGGAAGGCAAAGGAAATAGAGATCAGTACAAGGCTCGTTACTAACGGGTTATTGAGTGGTTCTATTCGTGTTTCTATTAAAAACCGTCTCTCCAGCAATGACTGTCCGTTCTGTTTTTACATTTCGCAGTTGCTCATTCGGGATGTTCAAGATATCCTTTTCGAGGATAACAAAATCCGCATCTTTTCCAACTTGGATGCTGCCCCGTTTCTTGTCTTGAAAGCACGAGAATGCCGCCCATATGGTCATTCCTCGCAGGGCATCTTCACGGCTTATCGCGTCTTGCATCTGAAATCCCTGGTCTGGATACCCTTTTTTGTCGACACGAGCCACTGCTGCATGGAAACCATATAAAGGATTGAAGTGTTCTACGGGGAAATCACTTCCCAAAGCGAGTTTCCCGTATTCTTCCAACAGACGCTTATAAGCATAAGCGCCTTTCATACGTTCTGCCCCTAGCCGGTCTTTGGCCCAGTACATATCTGAGGTGGCATGTGTGGGCTGTACTGAAGGGATGATTTGGTACGTTCTAAATTTGTCAAAATCTGTAGGCGATATAATCTGAGCGTGCTCAATACGCCATCTCCGGTCATTGTTATTGTGCAGGTATTTGCCGTAGATATCCAAGATAATACGATTGGCCGAATCGCCTATGGCATGGGTATTTGCCTGAAATTTGCTTGCAGCGATCTGTTTGATCATTTCTTCATACTCCTGCGGACTATGAAGTAAAAAACCATGTGTGGGTGCATCATGGTAATGGGCGAGGAGGCAGGCTCCACGGGAACCCAGCGCACCATCGGCAAGTAGTTTAAACCCTTTGATTTCGAACCGGTCGGTCTCATAGAAACCTTGGTCGATAAATGATTTTATATTTTGAGGACTACCGAGGATCATGGCATAATCTCTGATTTTTAGCTGGCCTTCGCGGTAGTATTTTTTTAAAAGTTCGAGTCTCTCTTTTGATAAACCTGCATCAACAATTGAGGTAAGACCTACAGAAAGTAAAGAGTCCTGTGTGCGTTTGATCATGCTGAGGTATTCCTTTTCGTTGGGAACAGGGATTGTCTTATTGACAAGGTCCATTGCATTGTCGATCAAAAGACCATTTGGTATGTTGTTGGTCCCCCCGACCACCCCACCGCGGATGCTGGGAATACTGGTTAATTTGGCCCATTCCAGCGCTTTGGAATTGGCGACTGCCGCATGATAATCTACCCGCATAAGATAAACGGGAATATCAGGGAATGCTTTATCCAACAAATCTTTGGTGGGAAAAGCTTTATCTTTCCAGCGATTTTGGTCCCAACCTGCACCGATCAGCCAGGGTTTATCAGGATTCTTCTGCCTGTAGTTTTTGACACGTTGAATAATCTCTTCAAAGGAGTCAGCCCCGTTTAGATCGACTTGATCCATTAATTCGGCTTCGTCAAACAGATGCGCATGGGCGTCATAAAATCCGGGGTAAATGGGTTTTCCTTCTGCATCAATCTTTTCCTTTGCTTTATATTTCCGCTGTATTTCATCATCCGAACCGATGGCTATAAATTTGCCATCTTTGACTGCAAATGCCTGTGCTGTACTAAACGTCGAATCTACGGTATATACTTGCGCATGATATACAATAAGGTCCACTTTGGTTTGTGGAGAGCATGCGATGATCGTCAAGCAGAAAAAAAGAATGGTTATTGGAAGGGTTTTCATAGCCTAAAAATAGAAAAAAGCTTTTAATAAACTGCATCTGAGTTAGTGGCGAGGTATACTGGAGCTCAGGTTTGAGGTTTTGACAGGTTGGTGGAATGTCCTTTGGCAAAGAACCTAGGCTATTTTATGGTGTATGGCTAAGAAAAAGATAACCTGTTAAGTAATGAAATATGAAACGTAACTTGAAGGAAGGATATGGGGATACACTGTATACTGCTGCATTTTAAAAAGCAAAAAAGGCTCTCCAATTAAATTTGGATAGCCTTTTCAATTCAAAAATCAAAATACGTGATTAACAGTACTCGTCAAATGCTGCGACTAAGTTGTCAGCGATCATTTGAGCTGGGCGACCTTCAATCATATGTCTTTCAATCATGTGTACCAGTTTTCCGTCTTTGAACAAAGCCATTGCTGGAGAAGACGGCGGATAAGGCAACATGTAATTACGTGCAGTGTTAACAGCATCCGTTTCCATACCTGCAAAAACAGTTACTAATTTAGCGGGGTGTTTTTCATTTTTGACAGCAGCTTTTGCAGCAGGACGAGCATTTGCTGCCGCACAACCGCAAACAGAGTTTACAACCACAAAAACGGTTCCTTCTGATGCAATCGCCTGATCAACTGCTTCAGGTGTTTTTAATTCTTCGAATCCTGCATCAACTAATTCTTGACGCATTGGAGCTACTAAATATTCTGGATACATTATTTCTTAAGTAAAATGTTAATATTCTATTTCAATTGTGTGTGATAAAACTTCCTATCCTTGACCTAGATCGGGTCAGGCACCGCAAGTTCTATTTCACTTGTACAAATATAGCTGTAAAAGGCAGCTTCGTCAAGATGCTTGTCTCAAATCAATGTCAGAAAATCGTTTACTGCGCGAAGTCCATTTTCAAGACGCTGCTCACCGAGCCCAGACACAATGCGATATTGTGCATGAAGGGCTGTCAATTCACCTTTCCAGATTTCCATAAAATGATCCCGTTGTTCGGGAAAATCTCGTAACGGATCATCCTGCCAGGGCAGATCGATATCCATCAGGAGATAAAGGTCGTAGGGATGTTGCTGGATTTTATCGGTAACTTCTTCTGGAGTATGGCCAAATAGATAATCAGACCAGATTTTTACGGTAAGGAAGGTCGTGTCGCAAATAAGAATGTGTCCTTGAGCTAATGGAACCAGTGCTTCTTCAAGTGCGACCTGTCCATAAAACATATTGACTTCGTCCTGTAAGGTGTATTTATTGTTGAGGCTTTGACAATAATAGCGTGAATATTCGGGTACACATACCGTTTTAAACTCTTTGGCAAGAAACTGTGCCATCGTTGATTTTCCAGTAGACTCGGGGCCAACAACAGCAATTTTTATACATTCTTTTCCCACATCGATCGTTTTGATAGGCAATATTACGCAAAATTTTTATAGGTTTTCTGCCAATCGCGGTAGCCATTCCAGGCGATGATTGCGAAAACAAAATAGAGCACGGCTGTCAACATAAGATCTTTATGGATGTAGAGTGGGATATAACAAATGTCTACAAACACCCAAAGTAGCCAGTTCTGAAGGACTTTTCTGGTCATCAGGAATTGGGCGACAAAACTTACCGATGTACAGAATGCGTCAATGTAGGGCACATCCGAATTAGTTTTGCGGTCGAGAAGGTACCCGATGGAGATGGTGAGGATAAATATGGCTAAACAGCAGAGAAGCAATTGATTGCTGTTAGCATTGACGATGGGTTTCTTTTTTTCCTCTTTTCGTTTTATCCAATAGTACCAGCCGTAAACAGCAGTAGATAAAAAGTAGAATTGCAGGACAGTGTCTCCGTATAGTTTGGCATCATAAAATAGAATAGCATAGGACGCCACGCTGATGATACTAATCGGCCAATTCCATATGTTTTGCTTAGCGGCCAAATAGACACAAAGGAAGCCTGTCAATGTACCTAACCATTCGAGCCAAGAGGTATGGGCAAATTGGCGGGCAATCTGCTGAAAAAAATCCTGCATGTGGTGTGTTAAAAATTACACCCTAAATATACAAAGTCCAACCAATAGTCAGTAATTGTTTATCCAATAGTCGATTATTGAACCTGTTTATTGGCACAGTTGGTACTGGCAAAAGACTCCGGCTTAGCCTTAAAGACAAATCCCATACCCATAATATAGCCCATGGCTTCCTTTAGAGCAACATTGGACTGGAAACTTGGATTGGTGTTGATGTCGGCGTGGACTTCAAGGTCCACTTTGTGTTTTTCGAGGAGGGGGCAGAGTTGATAGGCTATGTCGATGGATTTTTGCACTTCGAGCAGCATCCTCTCTTTAATGCTCATTCGGTGATGCCTTTTGTCACGTTGGATAAACATAAATCCACCTTTATGTTCCCTGAGAAAGACGATGACTGTTGCGAAGTCGATGATGCCCCGCTTAACCTGGGAATCGGTGCCGATATAAACTTTGAGCTTATTCCCGAGGGCGTCTTCGCGTTTTATGACTTCTTCAACAGCATCGAAAATTGTGGAGCGAATGGATTCGCCATTGTATTTTTGCCATCTCATAGCGATATAAATTAAATATAACAAAATTCAACTTCATCATTGACATAAATTTACTGAATTTCAATGAGCTAAGTGTTAATTTAATTTTAAATAATTTATCCACATTAGTGGTGTTTTGCACCATAGGCCAGATCTCCTGCATCGCCGAGTCCCGGCACAATATAGGCTTTGGAGGTCAGTTCGCGATCGACGTCACCTACCCAGATGTGCGCTGTTGGAATAAACGCCTGCACATGATTTATTCCTTCTTCGGAAGCGATGGCCGCAACAATGTGCAATTCCTTGATCTCATATTCGGCCAAAAGATCCCGGCAGCATAACACGAGACTTTTTCCTGTCGCCAGCATGGGATCCACCACAATCACGGTGCGCTTGTCTAAATTGGGGGTATTCACATATTCTTTGTGAATCTCAAACTCGCCGCTTTTTTTGGTATGTCGGTAGGCGGCAATAAACGTATTGTCAGCGCGGTCAAACACATTTAATAGCCCTTGATGAAACGGAAGACCCGCTCTCAGAATCGTAGCGAGCACGGGTTGTTCCATCATGAGCTGAGTTTTGGCCACACCCAGCGGAGTTTCAACTTCAATGGGCGTGTAGGTCATCGTCTTGCTGATCTCATAAGCGAAGATTTCACCCAATCGTTCCAAATTCCGGCGGAAACGCATGCGGTCCTGCTGAATATGAATATCTCTCAACTCGGCGATAAAATGATTTGCAATGCTATTTTGGGTAGATAGAATAGTAACCATGACATGTGTGCTAGTTCAGTGAAGCTAAAGATAATAAATAATCAATTGAAAGTAATAACATCTACCGTATTATTATAGTTTGCATTCAAATGGTAAAATTTTTAGTAAATTTGTTTTACAACACTACTGGATGTGGCCTGGATCGCATCTCGAAAAAACGTCCTGTTTGCAGATTAAAATCATCGGTTTAAAAAGAACAGTTTTGTGCTTGCCGCTCAAACTATTACTGGTGCAATGTTTGCTGGAAAAGGCCGAGATAGTTTTGTTTAAGAAATAGGAAGTATATGAAATTTGAATTGACATCAGAGTATAAGCCGACCGGCGATCAGCCCGAAGCGATTAGGCAATTGGTTGCTGGAGTAGAGCAGGCAGAGCAATACCAAACGCTTTTGGGGGTGACAGGATCGGGTAAGACCTTTACTGTGGCCAATGTGATTCAGGAAACGCAAAAGCCAACATTGATTTTAAGCCATAATAAAACGTTGGCGGCTCAATTGTACGGTGAATTCAAGCAGTTCTTCCCCAATAATTCGGTCAACTATTTTGTGTCCTATTATGATTATTATCAACCCGAAGCTTTTATTGCTTCTACAAACACTTACATCGAGAAGGATTTAGCGATTAACGAAGAAATTGAAAAGTTGCGCTTGGCCACCACTTCCGCTTTGATGTCGGGGCGTCGTGATGTCGTTGTGGTTTCTTCTGTGTCTTGTATCTATGGTATGGGAAATCCAGAGGATTTCTCCCGTTCTATCTTTCGATTCGGCGTAGGGATGACGGTTACGAGAAATGCTTTTCTGCATAAATTAGTTGAAATTTTATATTCACGCACGACCACAGAGTTTAAACGTGGTACATTTCGCGTTAAAGGAGATACTGTGGATATTTATCCAGCGTATCTGGATTTTGCAATTCGTGTGTCCTTCTTTGGGGATGAAATTGATGAATTGAGTGAGATAGATCCTGTATCTGGTAAAACGCTCCATAAAATGGAAGATTTAGCCCTTTTTCCGGCCAATCTTTTCGTTACGCCGAAGGAAAAATTTAAAGAATCGATTTGGGCTATTCAAGATGAATTGATGCAGCGGAAAACCCAATTGGAAGCCGAGGGCTTGATGCTCGAAGCAAAGCGTTTAGAGGAACGTGTCAATTATGATTTGGAGATGATGCGCGAGCTGGGTTATTGCTCAGGAATAGAAAATTATTCCCGCTTTTTCGACGGTAGGCAGCCAGGAATGCGTCCTTTCTGTTTGCTGGATTATTTTCCGGAGGATTATCTGTTGGTCATTGATGAAAGCCACGTGACCTTACCCCAATTGCGTGCAATGTACGGTGGCGACCGATCACGAAAAGTCTCTTTAGTGGAACATGGATTCAGATTGCCTGCGGCTTTGGATAACAGACCCTTAAACTTTCCGGAGTTTGAATCTTTGACGAACCAGACAATTTATGTGTCAGCTACTCCTGGTGATTATGAACTGCAACAGACAGAGGGTGTGGTGGTTGAACAGGTGATTCGTCCTACGGGGCTCCTAGACCCGATTATTGAAGTGAGACCAGCGATCAATCAAGTCGATGATTTCTTGGAAGAGGTGGATAAGACCATCAAAGAAGGTGGGCGTGTGCTGGCAACTACACTGACGAAACGTATGGCGGAGGAACTTTCCAAATATATGACCAAGCTGAACTTAAAAGTTCGTTATATACACTCGGAAATTAAAACCTTGGAGCGGGTAGAAATCTTACGCGGCCTTCGATTAGGTGAATTTGATATTTTGGTCGGCGTGAACTTATTGCGTGAGGGACTTGATTTACCGGAGGTTACGCTGGTTGCTATTCTCGATGCAGATAAAGAAGGTTTTTTGCGTTCTGAACGTTCGCTTATTCAGACGATTGGTCGGGCTGCCCGGAATGATAAAGGTCGGGTTATTATGTATGCAGACAAAATGACCGACAGTATGCGTGTGACGATCGATGAAACTAATCGACGTCGGGACAAACAGATGAAATATAACCAGGAACATGGCATTACTCCGCGTACAGTCGGCAAAACTAGAGAGGAAATATTGGAGCAGACCTCTGTCGCCGATTTCTCAGGTATTGAACCTAAAATTTATGTCGAACCGGATCCATCGCAGGCTGTTGCAGCTGATCCAGTGATGCAGTATCTGAGCGAGAAGGATTTGAAAAAAGCGATTGATAACGTGCGTAAAAAAATGGATAAAGCCGCTAAAGAAATGGATTTCTTGGAAGCTGCCAAATACCGTGATGAAATGTTCTCCCTCGAGAAGCTTTATGAAGAACGGTTCTCCTTCTAAAGGGGCTTTTGTTTTCAGGTGCCTATTTTTTGTGGGTGAAGTGGTTTTTTCTGTAAAATTATATTGTTCAATTGTTAACATATTTTGCAAAAATCAAATTCTTCTCAGTAAATTAGTGCTCAAATCTAAACTAAAGCATACTTGAAAATGAAAAAGCCAATTCTTGTTGTCAAATTCGGATCGGCTTCTATTACCACGAAAGAGGGAGAAGTTGATGAACGTATTGTTTTGGAGATCGCTAGGCAAATTGCTTCTTTACAAAAGAAATACAATATTGTCTTGGTGTCTTCTGGGGCTGTCGCTGCCGGTAAACGTTTTTTGCCCAATTATACGGGGACATTATCAGAACGTAAGGCTGCCGCTGCAATTGGAAACCCCATACTGATCAATACATATTCAACTTATTTCCGACCCTTCAAAATTTCTTTGGCACAAAGCTTATGTGAACGACATCATTTTTCCAATCGGGATCAATTTCTGCAATTGAAAAATACATACGAGGAATTGTGGAAGAATAATGTTATTCCAATCGCAAATGAAAATGATGTGGTGAGCAATAAAGAACTAAAGTTTTCAGACAATGATGAGCTGGCAACCTTGATTGCTGTTGGCTTTGGTGCCGAAAAACTATTATTCAGTACTTCTGTCCCAGGAGTATTAGATACAAACAACAAGATTATACCGCAAATTGAAACAATCGACAGGGACATCCTGGGATTGGCAAGGAAGGACAAATCGTCGGTGGGACTGGGTGGAATGACGTCAAAATTGAATTTTGCCCGATTAGCCAATCAGATGGGGATTGCTGTTGTGATTTTTAGCATGCAAACTGAGGATGCCATTCAGAAAGCAGTGAAACATGAGACTGGTACCTTGTGCCTACCTGAAAGCAAGAAAATATCATCCCGTAAGAAGTGGCTTGCGAGCGGGAGTTTAATTAAAGGAGAATTGATGGTTGACCGCGGAGCAGAGGAAGCGTTATTAAAGCACAAGAGTCTTCTGGCTGTCGGTGTTACACGAATCGTCGAGCATTTTGAAAAGGGAGAAGTGTTAAATATTGTCAATCTAGAAGGCTTAACCGTGGCCGTTGCCCGGGCGAAAATGGATTCATCCGCTTTGTCCCAATCCAGTAAAAAAAATATAGAAATTGCACACGCAAATGATATCGTATTGTTATGAGTGAATCCATTGTAGAACAACTTCAGGCAGCGGCCAACGCAAAAAATGTATTGCAGAAGCTAGCACCTGAAACCAAAATAACGCTTTTAAATGCTATTGCAGATGCTCTTGTCGAACAGGAGTCGGTTATATTACAGGCCAATAAAAGTGATCTGGACCGCATGTCTGATGAAGATCCCAAAAAAGACCGTCTCTTGCTCAACGGTGATCGTCTAAGAAGTTTGTCTGATAGTGTGAAGCAGATTGCACAGTTAGCGGATCCAACAAACCAGCTCTTATTAAAAAAGGTGCTACCCAATGGATTGGAAATAGAAAAGATCACTGTTCCGCTTGGAGTTGTTGGGGTAATCTATGAATCGCGGCCCAACGTTACTATTGACGTTGCTGCTTTATGTATTCAATCGGGTAATGTTTGTTTGCTGCGTGGCGGTTCCGATGCCCAATATACCAATCAAGCTTTATTAACCGTAATCCATGGAATTTTGAACGAACAAGGTATTACGAAGGATATTGTACAACTGTTGCCTGTGGACAGAAAGCACGTTTCAGAATTGCTGGAGGCGACGTCTTATGTGGATATTATCATCCCACGTGGGTCGCAGTCATTGATCAATTTTGTGCGGGAAAACGCCAAGGTACCTGTGATTGAGACAGGGGCAGGAGTATGCCATACGTACGTCGACTGTACCGCAGATTTGGATATGGCAGCGAAGATTGTCGCGAATGCTAAAATTTCTAGACCTTCTGTCTGTAACTCTTTGGATACAGTTTTGGTCGATAAGGATGTTGTAACGGAATTTTTAGTTAAACTGGCTCCGTATCTCGAAGAGGCTCAAGTTGAAGTCTTTGCTGACGCTATTGCCTATCAGGTACTAAAACATGAAAATTTTTCAAATTTAAAGCGAGCAGAAGAGGCGGATTTTGGAAAGGAATTTTTAGATTTGAAATGTTCGGTAAAAACCGTTGACGGTTTGGATGAAGCGCTGGAACATATTGGAACATATTCTTCCAAGCATTCGGAGTGTATTGTCTCTTCTAATGAACTTTATATTGAACAGTTTTTAAATACTGTGGATGCCGCTGCGGTGTATTGCAATGCGTCGACACGTTTTACAGATGGCGGAGAATTTGGACTTGGGGCTGAAATAGGGATTTCTACTCAGAAATTACATGCACGGGGGCCATTTGCATTAGAAAAGTTGGTTACAGAGAAATGGATTGTCCGTGGAAACGGTCAGATTCGATAATAGATCTATACGATGGGAATAAGTTTTAAAAGAGATTTGATGGTACGCTGGGTGGAGGACATCGGGAAATTTCTGCGGATATGGATTGACGGTTACGATGCGTTTGCTGAGCCTGAAGATCCGGCCCAGTTTGCCGAAGCCTATCAGAAGTTTTTTGAAAGGGATCGGAGTTTTTATTTGAGTATTTCCGAAGCTGAGCTTACAGCTTATGCAAAAAATGACCTGGATGCGCAACAATTACATCCACTGGCACTGACGCTATTATTTGATGGGTTGAATGCTACGGATGGTAGCCAGGAAAACTTACTTCGTAAAGCAAAGCTCATTCTTAATCTAGCTATGGCCCAAACAGCCAGCTTTGCTTTTCAAGATTACCAGTATCTAGCGATGATCGATAATAAATTGAAAACTATAGACTAGAGCAGCGAACTGTCTGCTAAGTTCATGTAGTATTGAAGTGCTATAGGAACTTCGAGTTGTGATATGAACGATACTGCGCTTAGCAGAGAAAATAAACGGGAGCTGTCAGTTATTAAACTGGCGGCTCCCGTTTATTAAGGGATTTTTAACGGAATGCTACCGCAAGATTTCTCGGGCAATAACTAGGCGTTGAATTTCGGAGGTACCTTCATAGATTTGGGTGATCTTTGCATCACGCATTAACCTTTCGACATGATATTCTTTTACGTAACCATAGCCACCGTGGATCTGTACAGCTTCTACTGTGTGTTTCATGGCAACTTCAGACGCATGTAATTTGGCCATTGCTGCTTCTTTACCGTAGGGAAGTCCTTGATCTTTAGTCCAGGCAGCTTTATATGTCAAAAGCCGAGCGGCCTCAATCTCGACCTCCATATCGGCCAATTTAAATTGAATAGCTTGATGTTCCGATATTGGCTTTCCAAAGGTCTTACGCTCTTTTGCGTAGGCCAAAGCAAGATTATAAGCGCCAGCAGCTATTCCCAAGGCCTGCGCAGCGATACCTATACGCCCGCCATCCAGCGTTTTCATGGCAAATTTAAAACCGAAACCATCTTCTCCAATACGATTTTCTTTGGGAATCTTAACATCGGAAAATAGGAGCGAGTGAGTATCTGAACTGCGGATGCCCAATTTGTTTTCTTTAGGGCCAATGGTAAATCCAGGCAGTCCTTTTTCAACGATTAAAACATTGATTCCTTTATGGCCTTTTTCAGGATGTGTCTGTGCAATGACAAGATAGATATCGGCATGCCCCCCATTAGTGATCCAGTTTTTTGTGCCATTTAGTAAATAATGATCCCCTTTATCTTCTGCAGTTGTATGTTGTGACGAGGCGTCAGAACCGGCTTCGGGTTCGGATAGCGCAAATGCACCAAGTTTTTCCCCCTTTGCTAAAGGAATCAGGTATTTCTGTTTCTGTTCTTCCGTCCCAAAAGCATTAAGTCCATATAATACGAGAGAATTGTGAGCGGAGACAATAACGGCCGCAGAGGCGTCAATTTTGGCAATTTCTTCCAGTACGAGAACGTAGGCTAACGTATCCATACCCGCACCGCCATAAATTTCCGGTGTCATGATGCCCATAAATCCAAGTTCGCCCATCTGTTTGACAAAATCGGTAGGAAATTTAGCGGATTCATCGCGTTCTATTACTCCAGCCTTTAATTCCTGGGCAAATTCCCGCGCTGCATCGCGGATCATTTTATGTTCTTCGCTTAATTCAAAATTCATGGTATTCCTATTTTTGGTTTATCAGTTACCAAGCCGATAACTAGCTATCTAATAAGGTTTGATCTCAAAAAGTTTTTCCTAACACATGATTAGTTTAGAAGCTCAATGTAAAGCCATACCCAAATATACAAAATATATATTATGCAAGCATAGTAATTACGCGATTAACTTTTGTGCTTTTGCATATTTAAACGGTGGATGAGATGACCTTAGTTTTTTCATATTAATTTAAAAAAATGAAGAATTACTTGTTTGCTAAATTTAATCTACTATATTTGTAGACTATATAATGTAAACACATTTAAAAAATAAGATTATGAGTTTAAGATTAGGAGATGAAGCGCCAAATTTTAAAGCGCAAACAACCATTGGTGAAATAGACTTTCACGATTATATTAAAGATAGCTGGGTCGTTTTCTTTTCGCATCCGTCAGATTATACACCGGTATGTACCACAGAGTTGGGGCGCACAGCAAAGTTAAAATCTGAATTTGACAAAAGGGGTGTAAAAGCCATTGCGCTGAGTGTAGATAATGTAAACGATCACTTAAACTGGATCAAGGATATTAATGAGACGCAAAATACAGAAGTGAATTTCCCGGTTATAGCCGATGAAGATCATCATGTATCCGAATTATACGATATGATCCATCCGAATGCTTCTGCAACAACTACGGTGCGTTCGGTATTCATTATAGGGCCTGACAAAAAAATCAAATTGACGTTAACTTATCCAGCCTCAACGGGTCGTAATTTTGATGAGATTTTACGGGTTATTGATTCGTTGCAGCTAACGGCAGATTACCAAGTGGCTACGCCTGCTGATTGGAAGCATGGGGAGGATGTTATTGTTGTCCCTGCGATTAAAACGGAAGATATTCCAGCTAAATTCCCAAAAGGATTTAAAGAAATTAAACCGTATTTGCGGACTACGCCGCAGCCAAACTTATAGTAATTTTGTTCTGTTGTCCAAAAGCCTCCATTGCATTATAACAGTCCGGTAAGTCGGAAGTGGTATGTGAGGTCAAAGGAAGAGAAATTAGCTAAAGATCAGAGTACAAAAAAAAGCAACGTCGGGAAAACGTTGCTTTTTTATGTTGCTAAAAGATGCCGGTCTTAATAAACTTTGACCATATAAATATAGTCTTGCATTTTCTTGATTTGTTCTGTTCTTGGTAAACCTGCCAAACTGTTCTTTTTGTTGATCTTAAGACCCGTAACCAAAGAATCCGTTGGAATGTCCGCTAAAGCATTCAAGATTGATTTTGTTTTGATTGCAAAGGCGGCACCATCTATGCCACGTTGTTTTCCAGAAATAATACCAATCACATTACCTCTGCTATCCAATACCGGACCGCCACTGTTACCTGGATTGACAGGTACGGAAATCTGATAAGCGATGGTATCACCGGCATAACCTGTTGATGAACTTAGATATCCCTGACCATATACGGCTTCATCTCGGGGAAAGCCGATGGTATAAATATCTTCACCAAGATCTGAAGTTGATGTTTTGAATGTGTAAGGTAAGCTTTTAACTTTCTTAAAGTTCTTATCAGCGATGTACAAAATTGCCAAGTCTTTGCTTGGATCGGTATGTACGATTTGCGCTTTATACGATTCGCCTTTATTATTTTGCAAATAAATCGAATCGGCACCACTAACAACGTGGTAATTAGTGACAACATAACCATCTGTTGTCAACATAAAGCCTGTTGCGCCAAATTGGCTCTCAGTACCTTTCACTGATTTTTTGTCGTTGATATCTTTGATTGCAGCATTATGAGCATTGACGTTCTTTTTGACATTGTTCATGTCTCTACGCAATGCACTGTAATCGGAAGATGCCTTTTCGAGGTTGCTGTAATAACCGCTCAACCATAATGTGCCAAACACTGCAAATACCGCGACTACTGCAGCTACCAAAGAACTGGCTTTGATACGTTCCCAAAGTGAAATCACCGTTGATTGCTTCATTGGAACGACCTTGGTCGTTTTACTTTGGGATTTATGGTATTCTTTTGCTGATTGTGCCAATGCATTTTTGAAATCTAGACGATGGCTAGTTTCTTTCATATGGGCAACAAATTCGCGGTGTTGTTGTAATTGGGCAGCATAGGACGGGTGTTCAGCACAGAAAGATTCAAATGCAGCTTGTTCCTCGGCCGATAATTCGCCGCGAAGATATTGATCTGCTAATTCGAAAAATTCTTTTTGATTCATTGTTCCCATGGTGTTACTCAAATTTTAATCTGTTGAAAAAAATATTTTTTTCAGCCGTTGCAGGCATTTATACTTCTGAGTCTTGGCATTATCTGTATTGGTATAACCAAATTTTTCACAGATATCCTGCATCGAATGGTTTAAGATATAGAAGTCGTGTAAGATTGTCTTACAGGGTTCTCCCATTTTCTCTAAGGCAAGCTCCATTTGGTCGAACTTTTTTTCAAGTTCTTGATGCTGTTGTAGATCTTCTTCCTCAAATAAGGAATCTTCATAACCGCGAATGTCACTGTTGCCAAAACCAGCACGATTGAGTTGCTTAAGCCAAAGCCTTCTGCAAATCGAGTAAAGATATGTTTTAAGTTTGCTGCTGAGCTCAAAGTTCCCTTTGGAAACTTTATCGTAGAGCACAATGACAGCTTCTTGAAAGATATCTTTAGCTTCATCCTCCCTTCCATTATTTTGCAAGATCATATGGCTTATAGACGGATAGTAACGCTTATAGATAGCATCTATCGCCAAGCTGTTGCCGTCTTTGATGCCTTCAATGATTTGCTCATCATTTTCTAGCAGGACTGATTTACTGAATTTACTCACCTATTAATACCTTAATGCTTAAATTGTAACCCTTTGAAAAATAAAATTATTCGAAATAATTTCAAACGCAAACTTTTATTTGTTTAAAGCGAAATCTACCCAAAAATACTGCTTATTCCTGATAACCGAAAGCATTTGTTTTTTATTGGGATAGTGCAATCTATTTCTCAGCGCTGCAAGTTTTCCTGGGGATCTTTTTTTAATGTTGTTTTTTCCTTTGCATCTTATCTGCCAGAAGAACTTTCCTCGAATGATGAAGCACACGAAAGTGAGCGAAACGAGCTTTGATTGTATCGAAAAAGTTTCGCAATCGAGTGCTTTCATAATCTGCTTGTTATTACTATAAAATGAAGTTACATTTGGTTTCCTAGTCTAAATTGTTCAACGACATTATGTTAAGAAAATCTGTTATTTTTTCAACGATTCTAGCCTCCTTGCTATCTCTGAACCCAAGTTTCACGATAGGGCAGACAACCACATCCGCTATCGACGGTTTTCAGTATGGCACTTCACCGTCTCCAAAAGGGAATGAATGGGAATCGCCTCAATTATTATCACTGAATAAAGAACTGCCACATGCTTCGTTCTATTCTTTTAAAAACGTGCAAAGCGCAAGAAAAGTACTTCCCGAACACAGTAACTATTGGATTTCGCTCAATGGATCCTGGAAATTCAACTGGGTGAAGACTCCGGAGGAGCGGCCAAAGGATTTTTATCATCCTACCTATAATGTTGGTAGCTGGGAATCGGTGCCTGTGCCCATGAGCTGGAATATTTATGGTATACAAAAGGATGGAAGCTTAAAGTATGGCGTTCCTATTTATACCAACCAGCGTGTTATCTTTCATCATCAGGTAGAGGTCGGTGATTGGAAAGGTGGGGTAATGCGTACGCCTGCGGCGGATTGGACGACCTATGTTTATCGTAATGAAGTTGGATCTTACCGACGCAATTTTACAGTCCCTGCCGATTGGGACGGTCGGGAGGTATTTATCAATTTTGATGGTGTGGATTCTTTTTTCTACCTATGGATCAATGGTAAATATGTCGGTTTTTCGAAAAATTCAAGAAACGTTGCGTCTTTCAATATCTCACCTTATTTAAAAAAGGGTGCTGAAAATGTGTTGGCTGTTGAAGTTTACCGTAGTTCTGATGCTTCCTTTTTGGAAGATCAGGATATGTTTAGACTGCCCGGTATATTTCGCGGCGTTTCCCTGACTTCTGTGCCAAAAGTGCAGATCCGTGATCTGGCGGCTATTCCAGATTTGGATAGCAACTATGGAAATGGTTCCTTGAAAATTACCAGTACGATACGAAATCTCAGCAGTAAGCAGGCTGAGGGCTATAAAGTGATGTATTCACTCTATAAAAATAAATTGTATAGTGACGAAAATACGCTTGTAGACCAAACTGAAGCATCGGCAGTTGTTCCTGCGTTGGGCAGTCAGGCTTCTAATAGCGTAGCCACGACATTGAATGTGAAGAATCCGAATAAATGGTCGGCAGAGTTACCGTATCGGTATACTTTGGTGGCTGAATTGAAGGATAAGAAAAACAATACGGTTGAAACTATTTCCACCTATGTCGGATTTAGAAAAGTTGAGATCAAAGATACCGAAGCGGCAGATGATGAATTTGGGCTAGCGGGCCGTTATTATTACATCAACGGCAAAACCGTCAAACTAAAAGGTGTCAACCGGCACGAGACCAATCCTGAGCATGGTAAAGTGGTGACAAGAGAACAAATGGAAGCTGAGGTGAAATTGATGAAAAGAGCCAATATCAACCACGTTCGTAATTCGCATTATCCGGAACCTGCGTATTGGTATTACCTATGCGATAAATATGGGATTTACTTGGAGGATGAAGCCAATATCGAAAGTCATGAGTATTATTATGGCAAAGAATCGCTTTCGCATGTTCCTGAATGGAAGAATGCACATGTGGCCCGTAATATCGAAATGGTGCATTCGACCATTAATCATCCGGCTGTCGTCATCTGGTCTTTAGGAAACGAAGCTGGTCCTGGCGATAACTTTGTGGCAGCCTATCAGGCCATCAAGAAAATTGATACATCAAGACCTGTTCAATACGAGCGTAACAATGCAATCGTAGATATGGGGTCCAACCAATATCCGTCAATTGACTGGGTCAGAGGTGCTGTAAAAGGTACCTATAAATTGAAATATCCTTTCCATATCTCAGAATATGCACATTCCATGGGGAATGCTGTTGGTAACTTGATTGATTATTGGGAAGCCATCGAATCGACAAATTTCTTTATGGGCGGCGCCATTTGGGATTGGATCGATCAGGCCATGTATTATTACGATAAAAAGACCGGAGAACGCTTTCTGGCGTATGGTGGTGATTTTGGAGATAAACCCAATGATGGAACCTTTGTCAACAACGGATTGATCTTTGCCGATATGAAACCGAAGCCACAATACTATGAGGTGAAGAAAGTTTATCAAAATGTGAGCGTAAAAGCTGTTGATATTCAACAGGGAAAAATTGAGCTTTTTAATAAAAATTATTTCAAGGACCTATCCGATTATCTGGTACAATGGTCGTTATTCAAAGACGGTGTAGAAGTAACAAATAGCAAAGGCACTATCAGTACAGCGGATTTGCCCAAGGCGCGCCAACGGAAGCAGCTTTTATTGCCGATAAAGTACGCGAAGTTAGATGCTGGATCGGAATATTTTATGAAAGTGCAATTTATACTCCATGAAGATAGGCCATGGGCAACAAAAGGTTTTGTCCAGATGGAGGAACAGCTTTTCGTCAAAGCTGCTGAAAATAAACCGCTGATTTCATCTGTTGCAAAAGGAGGAGCTCCGGTGCTTTCCAAAGAGGGCGATTTACAAGTGGTGAAGGGAGATCAGTTTACGGCTAAGTTTGATAATAAGACAGGCTCGATTTACAATCTAGTTTATGCAGGCAAACAAATTATCCGTGATGGCGAAGGTCCTCAATTGGATGCCCTGCGTGCTCCGGTTGACAATGATAACTGGGCTTACCAGCAATGGTTTGAAAAAGGATTGCATAATCTGCAACATAAGGTTTTGTCTTCAAACAGCTATACCAAGAAAGATGGAACGATTGTATTGGCGTTTACGGTTGAGTCGCAAGCCCCTTACGGTGCGTCTTTGCTGGGCGGAACTTCGGGAACCTACACCCTTAGAGAACATAAAGACAAACCTTTTGGTAAGGACGACTTTAAATTTACAAGCAATCAGATCTGGACAATCTATAAGGATGGCTCCATTGAATTGTCTTCGAGTATTACATCCAATAATGCGAGTGTGGTCTTAGCGCGACTGGGCTATTCTTTGCAACTGCCTGCTGAATACAGCAACTATAGTTATTATGGCCGGGGACCGATCAACAATTATGCTGACCGGAAGACTGCTCAATTTATTGAAATGCACAAAAGCACCGTAAAAGATCAGTTCGTACCGTGGCCCAATCCGCAAAATATGAGCAACAATGAAGATGTGCGTTGGACAGCATTGACAAATGATAATGGACAGGGAGTTGTTTTTGTTGCGAAAGAGCATTTAGCAACCTCGGCTTTGGACTATAGTGAGCTTGAATTGACGTTTGCACCACATCCTTACCAATTGCCAAAGAGTTCGGGCGTCCACGTGCATCTTGATGCCGCGGTAACCGGATTGGGTGGCAATAGCTGCGGACAAGGGCCACCGTTGGACAAAGATCGTGTGAAAGCAGTACCAACTGCAATAGGCTTTATTATCCGTCCGGTTCAGAACAATGATATGAAGGAGAAGGTTCAGGTAGCGACTGCAGGAGATGCGCCAATATCAATCGTGAGAAGTTCCAATGGTGAAGTTTCGATGCTAGCAGGAAATAAAAGTGAGCCTGTATTGTACAGTTTGAACAACGCAAAACCACGTGTCTATAAAGCTCCTTTTGATTTACGGACCGGTGGTACCGTAACCGCTTGGTATCAGCATAATGAGAAATTAAAGGTAACACAACAATACACAAAAATCGAGACCATTCCAATGGAAGTTGTCTTTGCTTCAAGTCAGGAAACTGGTGAAGGTGATGCTAAAAACCTATTGGATGGAGACCCATCTTCGATCTGGCACACGATGTATTCGGTGACGGTAGCTCAATACCCGCATTGGGTTGATTTTGACGCAGCGCGTATCAAAACAATTAAAGGGTTCACTTTCCTGCCAAGACAGGATGGACCGAATGGTGATATTAAGGATTACAAGATTCAAGTAAGCAAGGATGGCAAGAATTGGGAAGAGGTGATGTCGGGATCTTTTGAAAGAAATAAAAAACTAAAAACTGTTCGATTTGAGAAGCCTGTTAAGGGACGGTATATCCGTTTTACAGGACTTAACTCACAACGGGGCGATGATTATGCTTCGGGTGCTGAATTTATGGTTATAGCGGAGTAAAACGACCCTGTGGACGCCCGTCAATATGAATTAAAAAAAGTGGGATTTGGCTTATCAAAGCAAAAAAAGCATCATTTAATGATAAATGATGCTTTTTTTTGTTGGCGGTCTGGACGGGACTCGAACCCGCGACCCCATGCGTGACAGGCATGTATTCTAACCAGCTGAACTACCAGACCAACAATGTGTTTTTAAAATTTTAGCGGTCTGGACGGGACTCGAACCCGCGACCCCATGCGTGACAGGCATGTATTCTAACCAGCTGAACTACCAGACCTAAAATCTTAAAGATTGTTTTTAATAATTTTTGGCGGTCTGGACGGGACTCGAACCCGCGACCCCATGCGTGACAGGCATGTATTCTAACCAGCTGAACTACCAGACCTAAAAATCTTAAAAACTTATTTTGTTAAAGAACATAAGAGATTTCTCTCTCTTTTGAAGCGGTCTGGACGGGACTCGAACCCGCGACCCCATGCGTGACAGGCATGTATTCTAACCAGCTGAACTACCAGACCTCAACCCTTCTCCTCAGAAGGTGTGCAAATATAGCGTTTGTTTACGTATCTGCAAAGATTTTTTGAAAAAAAACTAATCTACTTGGCCGTCTTTCATCTTCTCTGCATTCTCTGCAAATTGCAGTGCATCGATAATTCCTTGAATATCACCGTCCATAATTGCCGGTAAGTTGTACATTGTCATTCCGATACGGTGCTCGGTAACTCGACCTTGTGGGTAATTATAGGTACGAATCTTTGCCGAACGGTCTCCTGTTGATACCAATGTTTTTCTTTTTGCGGCGATGTCGCCGTTCTTTTTGTTCAACTCGAGCTCGTAAAGTTTGTTACGCAACATCTCCATAGCTAACTCACGGTTGGCTAATTGGGAACGTTCGACCTGACAAACAACGACGATACCCGTCGGTTTATGCGTTAATTGTACTTTTGTTTCTACCTTATTGACGTTCTGTCCACCGGCACCTCCCGAGCGGGATGTCTGTAATTCAATGTCACCGGGATTGATTTCAACATCCACTTCTTCCGCCTCGGGAAGAACTGCTACCGAAGCTGCGGATGTATGTACCCGGCCTTGCGTTTCAGTATCTGGAACGCGTTGCACGCGGTGTACACCTGATTCGTATTTCAATTGTCCATAAACGTCTTCACCGATTACCTTTAATATCACCTCCTTGTAACCGCCAGAAGTTCCTTCGGTAACATCCATGACTTCATTACGCCAGCCTTTGGTCTCGAAATAACGTGTGTACATGCGATAGAGGTCACCAGCAAATAAAGCTGCTTCATCACCGCCCGATCCACCACGAATTTCGATAATGGCGTTTTTCGCGTCTTCAGGATCCTTCGGAATCAGCATCAGACGAATCTCTTCTTCTTTCTCTTCTTTGGCGACATATAAAAGATCCAACTCCTCCTTGGCCATCTCACGAAGCTCTTGATCCTTTTCGTTCATGATGATGTCCTTATTGGTGTCGATATTACTGACCATATTTCTATAAATATGGTACTGATCCACAATCTTGCCCAAATCTTTGTATTCTTTATTTAATCTGGCAAAACGTTTCATATCTTGCATGGTATCAGGGTTGCTTAATTCAGCTTCCACTTCTTCCCATCTTTCTTTTATCGCTTGTAATTTGTCTAACATATTTCAAAAATGCTTCTTCTAGGAATGTATGCCCTAGGTTACTATTGAGTGTACAAAAGTAAGGAAATTTTGTTGCTTTTAAACTACCTAGCCGGCTATTAATGAGAGGAAACTGCTTTTAGTCCCACAATAGAGGCAATGAGTGTGAAAATAAAGAATATGCGCCAGAAATCTGCTGGCTCCTTGAAGAAAATGATTCCCATTAAAACCGTACCTACTGCTCCGATCCCCGTCCAAACAGCGTAAGCTGTACCCAGAGGAAGTGTCTGTGTAGCTTTGATCAATAAGCCCATACTCGCAAAAAGAAAGATCACAAAAGCCCCATACCAGAGCCATTGCCCAGTCCCGGTCGCATCTTTCGCTTTACCCAAACAGGTGGTGAAACCAATTTCACATAATCCACCCAATATTAAAAATATCCAGTTCATACCCTTTTCTTTGTTTAAATACAAAGTTCCTTCTTTTGGGCGATAATAGTTTTTACAAATGTTAAAAACTTGTATGAATATTTGCTCGAATCCGACTTAAAGTAACTTGACTGACACCGAGATAGGAGGCGATGTAACCCAGTTTGATGCGCTGTATATATTGGGGGTATTTTTGAAGTAGTTCCGCATAACGCTCCTGCGCAGTATTAAAAAGCTTCGCCATTGTGCGGTGCTCAGCTTTTATAAATTCGAGTTCAGCCATCTTTCTCCCCCAGTTGGCAATCGCGATATCACTTTCGTAGAGTTCAAAAAGCTGTTGCTGGTTTATGCGATAGACTACACTGTCCTCCAGCAAGTCGATGTTTTCGTAACCTGGTGTATCATGCACATAACTATTCATGGAGATGAGTGTTCCTCCTGGGGAAACAAAATCAAGGGTAATTTGACGTCGGGGCGTCTCGTAATACACCCGGGCTAAACCCGAGGCCAAAAAATAGATGTCTTTTTGAGTTTTGTCCTGTTCGATTAATAGGCTATTTCTTTTCACTGTGATCTTTTGACTAAGCTGCTCCAATTTTGAAGTGCTTTCCACCGAAAGAAAGTGATAGCCATTGAGGCAATCCGATAATGAAATTAGGATTTGCTCGCCCATTTCTCCAAACGTAAATTTTCACCATCCCATACGGCGTAGGTATGGTAGTTTATCCATTCGCCTAAATTTATGATGCGGCTATTGGGATTTAGCTTAATATCATAGGGAAGATGGCGATGTCCAAAAATATAATAGTCGTGATGCTGCATAGACTCCACTTCCTTCGCATAGCCAATTAGCCATTCTTTGTCTTCTCCCAAAAACTTTTCGTCCGTATTGCTGGACAGACGACTATGTTTAGACCAGCGCGTTGCGATTCCAATGCCGAGATTTGGATGTAAACGTGCAAATAACCATTGACAGATGCGGCTCCGAAATATTTTTTTGAGTATTTTGTATTTGTAATCTCCCGAACCTAGTCCATCGCCGTGGTGGATATAGAACTTTTTGCCATTGAGCTGCATTTCCAATTCATCGTCTATGATTTTTACGTTCAATTCCTTTTTGAGGTAATCAAACATCCACATATCGTGGTTGCCTTTAAATAAAGTAATGGGGATGCCGAGATCTGCAATTTCGGCTAATTTACCCAAAAAGCGGATATAGCCTTTTGGGACAACAGTCGCATATTCAAACCAGAAATCAAAAATATCACCAACAAGATAGAGCTGTGCAGCATCTGTTTTGATCTGGTCCAGCCACTGTATAATTTGCAGCTCCCTTTCCCGTGAGCGTTCCAAGGGGTAAGATCCAAGATGAAAGTCGGAGGCAAAATAAATTTTTGTTCTTGTTGACATGTGGCCAAAACTAAAAAAAATGGAGGCGAATACAAAATTCGCCTCCACAATATATTTTGCTATGATTTAGATAATTCGGTGATGAGCGCTTTTAGATATTCCGTAGCATCGGGATCAATGCGCTTCAAGGACTGCTGAAGTTGATCTGGATAAGCACTTTTTATTGCCATGATTGAACTTGCGATAACCATATAGGATTTGTCGGTTAAAGCATGCAGAATTAGACTTTTGTATTTTTTATCTTTTGTCTGTGCAAGCTTTTGAATCGCAGAGGCACGGATAACAGAGGCTTCGGACTTCTCTGCAAGTGCCGAGATGGTTTTTTCGGCTGACTTGCGGACTGCGGGATTGCTTAGATCGAGACCTTGAATCGCTGTTGCGGCAAGATCCGCATCGGTATCCGCCAATGCTTTTGTTAAGATTTGCTGGCTGATGGCATTTGTCGGATTTTTTGAGGCATAAGCAATCGCACCTACGCGGTTGGCAAATGAAGGGGCGTGCTCATATTGATATAGATAGTCGGCAGCTGATTTATCGATTTGAATTTGACCCACGAGTGTTTTTTCGGGATCAATATCAATAAATTCAACAGCAGCAGGTAATGGAATCATAAATTGGGCATTCCGCCTGTTGAGTTGAAAGTGCTGTCTGATCTTCCCATTTTTGGTATAGATATCGACGGCCAAGGGAAGCTGGAATGTCTGTACTGTAGAATCTTGAATTTGGGCTACATTTAGTACGACACTGTTCTCTCCGTTTCTTGTTGTGACCTTCAAAATTGGATGTCCGCCTTGGTAATACCATTGATTGAAGTACGGAGCCCAGTCTTTGCCGGTCACTTCTTCCATAGCGAGACGCAGCTGTTGCGGTTCGCCGGTTTTAAAAGAATTGTCTGTCAAATATTTTTTTAGTGATTGATAGAATGCGTCATCCCCCATCTGCGCCTTTAGGGCATAGAGAATCAATGATCCTTTCGCATAGCTGATGTTATCGAACATATCTTCTTTATCGTGATAATAATAGCGCGCTAAAGCCGGACTCTTTCCATGTTTAGTCGTGTTAAGGTAAGACTGGAGTTTTTCAAACCTCGATTTATCCCCACGATCTTTACCTGCGTCGTGTTCACGCCAGATCACTTCGCCGAATGTGGCGAAAGACTCATTCATGGTCAGATTGGACCAAGATTCTGCTGTGACCAAATCGCCAAACCACTGGTGAAAAAGTTCATGGGCGATCGTTCCCTCCTGATTATCGTCCAACAATTCACGTTTCGTCTTTTGTACATGTTCCCCATGCAATGTTGCACTGGTGTTTTCCATTGCACCTGAAACATAATCACGACAGACGATCTGTGCATATTTATTCCATGGGTAAGGGACGCCCAACGTTTTGCTATAAAAGTCCATCATGGCCGGCGTCTTCCCAAAAATATCTTTGGCATACGGCGCATATTTCGGCTCTAGGTAATAGTCAACAGGGATATTATTGTACTTATCGGGATAGATTTTGAAATCGCCAACGGCCATCATAAACAGGTAGGGAGCATGTGGTAGATCCATTTTCCAGGTATCCGTGCGTGTACCATCCGGATTCTTCTCTTGGTTTATCAACGCTCCATTCGATAAACTCACATAGTTATCAAGGACAGTCATGGAGATTTCGGCCGTGGTTTTTTGATTTGGACGATCGATGGTCGGAAACCAGGCTGAAGATGCTTCGGTTTCGCCTTGTGTCCATATCTGGCGTGGCTTATTTGGCGTACGCTCATCAGGATTGATAAAATAAAGCCCTTTTGCATCATTGATTGCTGCACTGCCCTGTGCTTTTAATAAGTTGGGTTTTGCAGTATAATCGAGGTAAATGGTGTACTTTTCTTTTGCGAGATACTTGCGGTCGAGCTTGATCAAAAGCGAGTTGTTATCATAGTTGTATTTTAATGGAACCAGCTGCTGGTCATTAACCAAAGACACCTGTTTGATATCCATTCCCTTTGCATCGAGGCGAAGGGAGTCCGTCGGATAAAAATGGGGTTGCAATGTAACCCATTCTTTTCCGTAGAGGAATTGATTTGTATAGTCAAAACGTACATCCAGCTTGGTGTGAACAAGATTATTGATCTTGGTAGGGGTGGCTCTATACTGTTGATCCACCGGTAGTTGCTGACCATTGCTGACACCCGTTTGCAGCATGGAAATTCCTACTAAAAGATATATGATTTTTTTAAACATGGTTTAGTAATTCAAGATTTAAATAAATCTAAAGAAATTTCGGCTGTCCAAGAAATATGCCGCGAAGAAATATGCAACTGCTGATGGATGTTTTCTCGATTGCTCTATCGCTGATAAACAGACAGCGATTTTGTTGTAGCGCTTTTCGCACCATATTGTGGTCGTCGGTAACGATGAATCCGCGCTTTTTAAGGTAAGCTTTGCAAGATAAATACAGCCTGAGAAACATAGGAGGTCGATAAATTTGTTTATATTCAACTCAAATTTTCAGATACTAGGTGAATTGAACTTAGATTGGTTGAAACAAGTATACGATTTTATGATAAAGAAAAATTTTGGTCTTATCCTAATGATGATGGGTATGGCAGGTACGGCGACAACTGGTTATGGACAACGGTTAACATATCCCACGACAACGAAAGGAACCGTCGTGGATGAATTTTGGGGGGAAAAGATTGCAGACCCCTATCGCTGGCTGGAAGATGATCGTTCAGCTGAAACAAAAAACTGGGTAGAGGCTGAGAATAAGGTCACATTTGACTATTTGAATGCAATCCCGTTCCGCAAAAAACTGAAAGATCAATTAACCGAAATATGGAATTATGAAAAAATAGGAACACCTTTTAAGGAAGGTGGATATACTTATTTTTTTAAAAATAATGGCTTACAGCAGCATGCGGTGCTTTATCGCAAACTAGGGGAGAAAGGGACAGAGGAAGTTTTCTTGGACCCAAATACTTTCTCGAAAGATGGATCGACTTCATTAGCGGACGTTTCATTTTCTAAAGATGGTAGCCTAGTCGCCTATTCTATTTCTGAAGGCGGATCAGACTGGCGGAAAGTCATTGTGCTGAATGCCAAAGATAAGTCACCTGTGGGGGCCACCCTCATAGATGTCAAATTCTCCGGTATCGCATGGAAAGGAAATGATGGGTTTTATTATTCAAGCTACGATAAGCCAAAGGGGTCTGAACTTTCTGAAAAAACAGATCAACATAAATTATTTTACCATAAACTCAACACAGCACAGTCTGAAGATAAATTGATTTTTGGAGGTTCTGCAACACCAAGGCGTTATGTGGGTGCCTCATTGACAGATGATCAACGGTACCTAATTATCTCCGCCGCAAATACGACAACGGGAAATGAACTGTATTATCAGGATCTCAAGCAGCCGAATAGCAAGATTATTTGCTTGCAGGACCATTTTGATGCCAACACAGGTGTCGTTGACAATATTGGTGACAGTTTCTTATTGGAGACAAATTATAAGGCTGCCAACAACCGTTTGGTTAAAGTAGATTTGAAGAATCCTGCAAAAGAGAATTGGAAAGATGTTATTCCAGAGACTGAAAATGTCCTTTCGATCAGTACTGGAGGGGGCTATCTTTTTGCAAATTATTTGAAGGATGCCGTTTCTGTTGTGATTCAATACGATTATACCGGTAAGAAGATTCGACAAATAGAATTGCCTGGCATTGGTACAGCGAGTGGCTTTTCGGGTAAAAAGACAGAAAAAGAAATCTATTTTGGTTTTTCAAATTACATTACACCGTCTTCGAGCTATAAGTTCGACGTGAGTTCTGGGCACGCTACGCTTTATATCAAGCCTAAAGTAAAGTTTGACTCGGATCAGTATGAATCCAAACAGGTGTTCTACACATCGAAAGACGGTACGAAAGTTCCGATGATTATTACCTACAAGAAGGGGATCGCTTTGAACGGTAAAAACCCGACGATTGTGTATGGTTATGGGGGCTTTAATATCAGCTTAACCCCTGGGTTCAGCACTTCCGTTGCTGTGTGGTTAGCAAACGGTGGTGTTTATGCTGTTCCGAATCTCCGTGGCGGCGGCGAATATGGTCAGAAATGGCATGATGGCGGCAGGCAGTTCAACAAATTAAATGTCTTTCATGATTTTATTGCAGCTGCCCGTTACCTGCAGGAGAATGGGTATACATCACCGGAGTATACCGCTTTAAACGGAGGATCCAACGGTGGCTTGCTTGTTGGGGCGACAATGACAATCGATCCTAAAATTGCCAAAGTGGCTCTTCCAGAGGTTGGTGTTTTGGATATGTTACGTTACCATACTTTCACGGCTGGTGCAGGTTGGTCCTATGATTATGGTACGGTCAGTGATAGCAAAGAAATGTTTGACTATCTGAAAGCGTATTCTCCGGTGCATAATGTGAAATCTGGCGTTTGCTACCCAGCAACAATGGTGTTTACCGGAGATCATGATGATCGGGTAGTGCCAGCACACTCCTATAAATTTGCTTCAGAGCTGCAGGCAAAGCAAGGTTGTGATAATCCTGTATTGATCCGTATTGAGACGAAAGCTGGTCATGGTGCTGGAAGGTCTACAGAAGTTCTGATCAATAGTACTGTGGATAAGTATGCTTTTGCGCTTTGGAACATGGGAATAAAGGCATTAAAGTAACCAGGCAGCTTGAAGCTTCAGGGTGAGGTCTCTATCTATATAAAAGTCCCGATCCATAATTGGATCGGGACTTTTGTCTTTATAGATGATCAGCATAGGCTCTTATGGGGGGCTTTTAGTTTTCCCAAGTTTTTATTCCTTTCATCATCTTTTCAAGCGTTTCTTGATAGATAGGACGATCGTCCTCACTGGCCATTTCGACGGCTTTGTTTTGCCACTTTATCGCTTTTTCTTTTTCACCTTTTTTATAGAGTAGATTGGAGTAGGTGTCCAAGAATGCGCTGCTCGGATCTTCAATGATCGATTTTTTGCTCCAGCTTAGTGCGGATTCGATACAGGCCGGATCGCTGCTGTTATTAAAGATAGTCCAGGCAAAAGTGTTTAATTGATGTGGAGTAAAATCTTCTGATGAAAGATAATCATTGATGGTATTCTTCATCGCCACATAATTTTTGACCTGAAGGTAATAGTGTGCTCTAATCTTCTTGAACATCGGAACGAAATCGATGTCCGGATATTTTGCCGTCAGTTCATTTTGATAACTATCCCAGTTAGGTTCGTGCTTGGCATCTATTTTAATCTGGAATAATTCGTTAACGACAACATTTGCCAGCGTACGGTTGGCAATACCAGGTGACTCTAATAGGATATCAATTTTTTCTTTATTGTTCCGGATAAGATTGAAAGCTTTCGAATTGGTAAATTTTGCTGCAGCCAATAGAATATGCACGTTCTCCTTTTTGAACAACTCATCTGTTCCTAGTGAATTTGCTAACGTATTTTCCGCCTTGCGCGCAGTGTTTTCATCGTAGGCGATATTCGCTGCTTTTAGCATCTGCTTGGCCGTGTAAATATCCTGCGGTCTTTTATCGAATTTTTTTAACAGGGTGTAATACTGTGTTTCAGGATTTAGCCCATCCATTACATGGCCGACAAATTCAGGCGCATCACTTGCTCCAACAATGCGGTGTACAGCTTGTCCATTGGGATTAAAAATAAGAAATGTAGGAAACGATTGAATATTATATTCATTGGAAATAGCACGCGCATCGGCATACCATTTTTTGACGTTGGCATTGTCAGATTCTGTGGAATCCATTTGTACCTTAACACTAATAAAGTTTTCATTAATTGGCTGCCCCACCTGTTCTAACGGAAAGATCTCATTACTCATATATTGGCATGGACCACACCAGGTTGCAAATAGCTCTACAAAGATATATTTGTTTTCAGATTCTGCGCGCTCCTTTATTTGTTTCCAACTCAATCCATTTATAAATTTCACACCCTTAGTCTGGGCGTGAGCCAAATTCCCGAATAAAATCGTAAGGCACAATGCGATTATACTTCTCATACTCACTCAACAAAAGATTCATAATTATGCTTAAGTTATCAAATTAATCTGAAAACAAAAACACCTCGGATGTTTTAATTTCAGAGGTGTTTTTGTGGATTGATAAATCGTCTATTTGATATTTATCTTAGCCTTTAAATCTTTTGTTAGGCCATCTTTGTGTAACATCAAAGAAGTTGTTTTATAACGTACGAATTCTTTTGTGGCATAAAGGTAACCATGATAGTCATTTGTTGTTCCCCAAGAGTTTTTAACAATGTAGTACTCTTTTCCATTTTGATCTTTCACAAGACCAACAATATGCATACCGTGGTCATCAGTTGTTTGCCAGTTCTCAAAAGCTTTTTGTCGTTCTTCGGCTGTAACTTTTAATTCAGGTTTAGGACCAACGAACATGGTTGATTTTTCTTGCTCTGTCATTTCCTCGAAAGGTTTTTCAGGTACATAAGCAACCCCGTTTTTCCAGGAGAAACCTTTTTCAGATACGTCAGTTGCCCAAGCCACAGTATAACCCTTTTGTAAAGCGTTGTCAATGATATCCGTTAAATCGTTCATTTTAACATTGTAAAAACGGTCGAATGACCAGTTGTCTGGAATCAGCAATACGAACTGGCTGTAATACGGATGATCGGTTACGGAAGCAATACCGACATAGTCGTCTGGATTGATACCGATTACCTGATCTGCAAAGGTACGTGGTGTGTAGGATTTACCGTTATAGTCAAATTGCTCAGGGATTTCTCCAAGGTAAGAATCCATGGCAGCGGTATAGGCTTTCTCCCAGTTTGGCGTCAATGTTTTGCCCTTCACTACTGCACCCAACATAGCGTCCAACATAGAAGTCATTTCGCCAAAGTTGTTACGGGTAGTACCGTAGTGGAGACCCGTATACGCCGATTGTGGCATTGTTCCGTATTTACGAAAGGAGTTCAATACATCATGGAATTGACCGCCCTCGCCCAATGACAATCCACCATGAAGGCGTACATAGGTACGTGCTTTGTCTAAGTATGTGTTCCGCGCAGTATAAATTTGGGATATCTCAACCGGTTTCTTACCCATACGAATCATCTCAGACTCTAGGAAAGAATTACCTGAATAAGACCAACAAGTACCTGATGAACCTTGATTTTTGATGGATGTATTCCCTAGATTGATGACTTCAGTAAAGGTAAATCCAGATTTGCTATTGTCATTTTGATTTGCTTTTAGCGCATTGATCAAATTGTCTTGTGCTTGTACTTGGAAAGACGCTGCAAAAAGTGAAGCGGCTAGTACAATCGTTTTATTCCAATTCATTGTTAGTATGTTGTTAATTTAATGTGGTGCTAAAATAAATAAATAAAATTGAGTAAGATCAATTCCTCTGTAAAATAATTGTGCTGAAAAATCTCCTATTTGTATCTTAATGTCCTGCTAGGCAAAGAAATGATAGAAGTTTTATAAGGTTAAATAGAAATGGTCAGAATGAAAATTCTGACCATTATAGGATGTTTAGTCTATTATGTGCTGCCCATTGCTACAACATTTTACAACGCGATAAGCATAGTTTTTCAATCACCTTCGCCTAATCAGCAATGGAAGACTTTTTTGGAAAAAGCAGTGACGCAATAATACTTAAAGCGAGGATGCCGATAATAACAATCAGTGAATGTGTTGTCGTAAAACCAACTTCGGCCAACCAATGGTGTAGCAGCATCTTTAGTCCAATGAAGACCAGTAAAAAGGCTAAACCTACTTTGAGGTATTGAAATTTGTGTATGATATTGACCAATAGGAAAAACATTGAACGTAAGCCTAGAATCGCAAAAATGTTAGAAAAAAATACCACGTAGGGATCTTTGGTAACGGAGAAAATCGCAGGAATAGAATCCACAGCGAAAATGAGATCTGTAAATTCAATCACTAGCAATACAAGAAAGAGCGGAGTCATGTATTTAACACCGTTCTCTACATGGAAAAAGTGTCCACCATCTAATTTTGGAGTTACTTTAAAATAGCGCGAAGCGAATTTAACGACTGGGTGATTCTGTGGATCAACTTCCTCTTCCTGGTTGCGGTTAATAAACATTTTTACACCTGTAAAGACTAGGAAAGCGCCAAAAACATATAGAATCCAGCCAAACTTAGCAATAAGGGTGGCGCCAAGGAATATAAATAGGAAACGCATAATGATTGCGCCCAAAATACCCCAAACCAAAACTTTATGGTAATAACGCTCTGGAATACCGAAAGAGGTGAACAGTAAGACCATCACAAAGATATTATCTACTGACAAGGCGTATTCCACAACATAACCGGTAAGATATTCCAGACCAAGATTCTTATTATAGACATCGAGACTGGCCGCTAGATCTCCGGGAATAATTTTAATATCGTGGTGGTGTTTGGCGATGACCTCTTGGAGGTGATTCAAATCATGGATATTGTGCAGTTCAAATCCATAGTGACGTAGCAGCCAATAGAAGCCTAAAGAGAATAAGACCCAAATGGCACTCATAATACTAGCCATCTTCAGGCTGACAGGTTTGTCGCCTTTAGAAAATAACCCAAGATCTATTGCAAGCATAAGCGCAATAAATATTAGGAACCCACCAAAAAACATTAATTCGTGACTCATTTTATTTTTTTCTTTCTGTTGTGTATTTTACCAATTGCTCCAGTCCGGCTTTGTATTCGCTGTCTGGAAAGTCTTCCAATATTCGAAATGCATCTTGCTGGTATTCTAGCATCTTATTTGTTGCGTATGCTAACCCACCACTCTTACGGACAAAATCAATGACTTCAGCAACTTTTTGAGCATCCTCATTGTGGTTTTTAACTAAATTAATGATTCTTCGTTTTTCGCTTGCAGTAACTTGATGTAATGCATAAATGAGCGGTAAAGTTATTTTTTTCTCTTTGATATCATTGCCGAGCGGTTTGCCGACGTCATCTAAGCCAAAGTCAAACAAATCGTCTTTGATCTGGAATGCAATTCCAATTTTTTCACCAAATTGATGAAGTTTATCTACTGTTCCTTGATCTGCATTTGACGAGGCCGACCCGCAAGCACAGCAAGAAGCGATTAGCGAGGCTGTTTTTTTTCGGATCACTTCAAAATAAATAGACTCTTCAATATCCAGTTTACGAGCCTTTTCGATCTGAAGCAATTCACCTTCGCTCATCTGTTCAACAGCTTCGGATACAATTTTTAGTAAGTGATAATCCTGATGTTTTACCGAAAGGAGTAAACCTCTTGACAATAGAAAATCACCCACCAAAACAGCAATTTTATTTTTCCATAGCGCATTGATCGAAAAAAATCCTCGACGTTCGTAGGAATTGTCCACCACATCGTCATGTACCAAAGAGGCAGTGTGCAACAACTCTACAAGAGCAGCACCACGGTAAGTGGATTCATTAATTCCGTTACATATGCCCGCTGAAAAGAACACAAACATAGGCCGCATTTGTTTGCCTTTACGTTTGATCAAGTATTGTGTAATGCGATCCAACAAGGGGACGGAGCTTTTCATCGAAGCTTTGAATTTTTTCTCAAAAGCTTCAAGTTCATGGACAATAGGACGTTGAATCTCTCTTAATTTTGACATGAATTAGGGTGAAATACCAAAATAGTTAAAGCTTAAAGATAGTGATTTTATGACAACTCTTCGGCTGCTCGCTCAAGATTTTTGTACCATTCCTCACCGTAGGTGCGGATTAACGGATCTTTTAAAAACTTAAAGACAGGGACCTGCAATTCTTTCCCGAATGAACAGGCATCTTTACAGATATGCCAACGGTCATAGTGAAGTACGTCAAATTCGGGATAATGTGTTGTCCGGATAGGGTATAGGTGACATGATACAGGTTTTCGCCAATGGATCTCGCCGAGTTCGTAAGCTTTTTCAATAGCACATTTTGTGATGCCATTTTCCCAGGTCACATAGGCGCACTCTTTATTTCCATCGACACAGGTAGTCGTCAGATCACCATCTACATCAATTACATATTTGCCTTGCTCCTCAATCGCTTCAATACCTTTCTCTGTCATATAAGGCTTTACTTTAGGATAGATCTCCTCCAGGATGGCCTTTTCACTTTCCAATAACGGGGCGCCCGAATCGCCTTCAATACAACAGATTCCTTTGCACTTTGATAAATTGCACACAAAGTCATTATTGATTAGATCTTCGTGTACCAATACATTTCCTACTTCAATCATTCTAATTATTTTGAGTAGCTTGCTCGTTGTCCCAATTTGTACTTTAATCCGCTTGCTTCCAGTAATTCTAACGTTACGGAGCCGATTAAAATATCTACATTGGCTTTGACCGGAATACGGTTGCCATCATTGGTTACCCACAAATAAAGCTTGCTATTTTTTTTAAATATACGTCCCGGTTTGATTTCGGGACTGAATTTGAGGCATTCTAATGTGCCTAATTCGGTTTTTATCTTTTCTATTCCAATATATTGTATGCCTAAGGTAGCAATCTCATCATTCAGAAAATAAGTCAGCTTGAAAGATTCTCCCGGTTTAACCGTTGACAGATCCAGGTTGCGCGCAAAATAGTAGGAGGAAAGCAAGTCAAAAGTTTGATCTACTTTCGAATTAAATGTTCCTTTATTACCGACAACGGTATTTGTCGCTTGGTTAAAGCGTACCTTATCATTCCTTCTGTATCCCCCTTCGCGAATGTTTTCCGTATAATAATAGGGTAAAAATGTTTTACTGTTAATATACGAATTGTATTCATTGCGTACTGTATATATCGCAAAGGCACCTGCTGTCTTACCTGCTGCATATAAATGAAAGGAAGGGTTTCCAGTTCCATCCTTTGTGTCTTCAACAGTTAATGTTCCAGTTGCGGCGGAAATAAAGCCATAACGGAGTTTATACTTTAATTTCTCACCACCTTTAAATGCAGATTCCTTTAAATGCGGTAATTCTTGAGCAAAAGCAGTACTTACTACCACGGATAAGTAAAAGAGCAAAGTCGATATAAGTTTCATGTAGGTAAGTTTACGAAATTTGTTTGAAAAAGAAATGTTAATTTCATTCAAATAAATTTAACTTTTGACATTAAATGAGACGTTCATAGACAATGACTTATACATTGATGTGATTGGATTACTTAGGCTGTACTCGTTTAAATACAGGTACGGTAGAACAAGGCTCACCATACATAATACTTTTTGCCACCTTGCTTAGTTTTACCGTAAACTGTACAAATACGGACTCTGGAATAAAAGTGTCGCCACATCCTTTTACAACTACACGCTGATCCCGAAATTGTTCCATGTCAATCTGTTCAATAGCTGCAGCATACTGCATGCGTAACAGTTCATCCGCGTCTCCGAAGATGATTGTTGCTGCATGAGGTTCCAATTTATTGGCCAATAACATGTAAGCCCAGGTGGGCACAATAGCATCTGCACTACAGGTAATTGCTACATGTTTACCGGCATATTGCGACCAATCGTTTGTCTTAATGAACTCGCGGAAATCCTTTTCTTTAAGAATCAAGCCATGGAAGAGATTATCCTTAATATCATATACCACATTGTCTGCTTGAGGATGGTAGTTGGCCAAGTCAACTGTGACTAACCCACTTTGCGCAACTTTGTTGACAATATTTGTTTGAATATCCATATTTACATCAAAAAAAAGCCGGACGAAAATTCGTCCGGCTACAAATTTACTTAAAAATCTTTTAAAAGAATTTCACTCTATTGTCAATGATTTCAGCTTTGTCTTGTAATGCGCGGAAAATAGATCCCCAAGCGCGTTGTGCTTTAGCTGCAAGCATTTGTTTCTTTTGTCCATTGATATCGGAGATAGCGGCAGGATTGGTAAAACCGTTGACCTGTACTACATATACACCTGTATTTCCTTCAATCGCTTTGGAAGGTTTGTTTGGTTGAAGTCCAAAAACTGTTCCTACAACCTTGTTTTCCAATGCAACACCAGGGATAACTGGGTTTGCGAAGACAACATTTTCAACGTGAATAGCTGATTTACCTACTTTTTGAGCAACCTGATCTATAGAAGATGCACCTGCCAAAGCTTTGTCAAATTTCTCTTTCAAGATCTTCGCTTTAACCATATTTCTTACTGCAGGCTCAATATCTTTTTTAACGGCATCCAGAGAAAGCGTTCCTTTAGGTTGTATATCAACCAAACTTGCTAAGATGTAAGAAGTTTCAGTCTCAAATACTTTGTCTGAGATATCGCCTTTTTTCGCTTCGAAAGCCCATTTAATTAAATCACGTGGCGCTTCATTACCATCTAATACATTGTCCATCGCTGTCACGCGTGAAGCTGTTTTTGCTTCTAGACCAAGTTTTTTCGCTTCTTGAGCAAAGTTCTGTGCTGTGGCTGCAGATAAGAATGCTGTTGCTTTGCTATGCGCATTGTTTAATGTTTCTTTTCCACTGCTGATCACTTTATCAATGATGGCAACTTTCGCATATTTTGAGCTACCTGATTGTTTCTCAATTTTAATGACATGCACACCAAATTGAGATTTTACAACTTTGATATCTCCTGTTTTTCCTTCGAATACGGCATTCTCAAATTCAGGAACCATACGACCTCTTGTGAATGTCCCTAGTTCGCCACCATTTGTTTTGCTTTCTGGATCTTTACTGAACTGAACGGCCAATGCTGCAAAATTGTCTCCTTTTTGAATCAATCCTTTGATCGAATCTGCTTTCGCCAAAGCCTTATCTACGCCACCCTCAGCTGTAGGGTCCAGTAAGATATGAGATGCTTTTACTGAGTCAGGACTTACGATCGTCGAAACAACTTTTGCGATTTCATACGCGTTGTTGTTTAAAAAAGGTCCAACTGTTGTGCCAGCAGCCACATTGAATACAACTGAATCCAAAGAAGGGCTCAACTGTCCTTTTTTCACATAAGTGAACGGGTATTTGTTGTCTGAATTGATCGAAGCAAACAAGGAGTCGTCTTTGGCAACGATTAAATCCTGTTTCAATTTGTTGATGGTTTCTTTTACGGCCAAAGAATCTTTAGCAAGAGGTTTTGCATCTACAGTTACATATTGAATTGCACGAGTTTCCTCTTGGGTTTTGAACATGTTTTTATGTTCATCATAATATTCTTGGTAATCAGCATCCGTCAATTTAGCATCTGCATCTTTGACAGAAGCATAATCTAAAAGAATGTATTTGAAGTTTGCCAATTTATTGCGCTCTTGGTATTCTTCGTTTGCTTCCAATGAAGTAACGTATACGCTATTGGAAAGCAATTCACCATATTTGCTGCTTAAACGTTCATCTCTAACGCCTTCAAGTAATGTATTCCATTGGTCGTAGACAGCAGGATTATTGTTCACCTGCCCTAAGAAGGTCATCAATTGACTATGGTCAAACTGTCCCGTTTGTGGGTTAGTAAAAGCCTGAACGATTTGAGGTGAAGGATTTGGCCCTTTTACTAAATCATTTAATTCTTCTTTACCGACAGTCAAACCGATTTTTTCAATCTCTTTTTTCAAGATCTCTCTTGACAAAAATTGATTCCAAACTTGTTGAACAGCGTATGTTCTCATTTGAGGAGTCACTGCACCTCCCATTTGTTGTTTGAACATTTCTTCTGTTTGTTCAACTTGTTGATTGAACGCAGGATATTCAATTTCAGTTCCGTTGACTTCCCCTACACGATTTTGATGTCTCGCCCAAAAAGGAGCTCCTCCCCGAACGACATCGCCTAGTAAAAATGCTAAAATTGCGATAGCCATAGCTGCGGTCAAGATGACACCCGCTTTGTTACGCAAAAAGCCCATTAATCCCATAGTCTGCTTATTGTGTTTATATTGTGTAAATACTTGTATTTCGTTAATTTATGCATAGCATAGCAAAATGCGGTGCAAGATACAATTTTTATAAAAAAAAATGGAATATTTTCCTGAATGTAGCAAAACAAATTTGAAAAATAATTGTATAAACTGAAGTTTTTTGTTCTCTTTTAGTTCAAATGATTCGTTTTGAATAACTTAATCGTATAAATAAACAGTCTGCGGCCATTGTATCAGATCCATAGCTGCTTTTAAACCAAACCGGAATCTGGTTTATGACCCACGATGAGCTATTTTCCTAAAGAAGGGAACAGATTGTTGTTGGTAATAATGGTGTAACCAGTGGCATTGGCTATATTGACATGTTTGAAATCTTTGTCTGATGTAAATGATGACCCCTGTAAATTACCCCGATTATCGCGAAAGAAAGCCGTTATCGGCACGTGATTATAAAAGATCCTGTTGCTATTGCTATCAACTTGACTTTCGTCATAGATGATCTCTTCAGTTTTGATGATCGATCCGTCAGCCATAGTTACTACAACGTTTTTTGTGAAAGTGGTCGTCTTTTCTTTTTCCCTACGAATGGCGTGGTCGGAGGTGATGCGTTGAGTTTCCTTTAAATTGTCATCGTAAAAGATGATTTTTATGCTTTTGGGAAATTCATATACTTCAGTACTATCGTGTTTGATACGCATTTCTGGCGCCGTAAGATTGGCTTTTACCCGTGTCGAATCGCTGTAGATGATGTCTACATGACGTGAGATGTCGACCGCCTCTTCCTTTTTCATGTTGGCAATCCGGTCGACCTCTTTTAAATCAGGTTCGCACGAAGTCAATGAGAGCGCCCCTAGTAAAGATACGATTACTAGGGGCGATATATTTTGGATTATGGTCGAAGCAAATGTCTTGCGTACCATCGGATTAATCAAATTGAGTTCTTCTAAACCAGCGGTCATTTAAGGTAAAGCCTATATTAAAGTTAATATAACGTTCACGTAAGAGGCTATTGCTGATTTTGCCCATTTGTCCAAATTCTGCCGAAAAGTTTATTTTAGAGAAAGCTCCCGAAAATTGATTTCTTGCAAATGGGAAACCAACACCAACAGTAACAGCCATATCGTTGATATTTTGGTTACTTAAGAAATATTGTGTTTTGTTATATCTAAAGCCAAGTCGATAATCTACTCGGTTCAAATACTTAAGCGAGGTGACATCGGGCGTAATTTGACCCCCAATCGCTACGCCGTAATTCTTGCGGAGCTCATTTTCTCCTTTTCTAGTCTGAAATCTCGACCAATCTGCGTATTTAAAATCAGCACCAACCAACCAGCGGTTACTACGCGCAAGCGTGATACCAACATTATGCTTCAGTGGAAGGGTCAAATGTCTGCTACTGCGGTCAGAAATAAAGGTGCTATCCAACGGGATATTTTGGTTGTCCGGATCAGAAGAAGGTGTAGTTCTCGTATTAAATATTGTTGTTCTCTCTTTAATATCATTATTTAATGAACCAGAGTAACCAAAGGTCAGCGAGTATTCCTTATTTAACGGTTGCTCGTATTGTAAACCATAATCAAAGATAATACCTTGTATTTCGCGTTTATTCTGTTGCTGGGTATTCAATGCCCCCGATGAAGGGAGAAATTCTACACGGCTATAATCATTTAAGGTTCCAAATAGATAGGACATGTTGGCACCGATACTCAGGCCTTTCACGATGCGTACCCCCCAACCAGCATAGGCTTTTGTTAAACCACCTTCGCCGGTGAAAACTTTCGTGTAGGGATCAGTATTTGAAGTTCCTGTTGAAGATGTCCGATAACCAATATCAGAGTAGGGAAGAATACCCAAACTGATTCCTCCAAATCGTTTCATGGGGAAAGTCATGGTGATGTGGCTAAAGGCAAAGTCAGCCGTGTTATCTGATCGGGTTGTCGAATTTAATTGCGTGTAATTGCCATATAAACCAGCATCAAAGGTGGTAAACTGTGTGGCAGAGTAAGATGCAGGATTGCTCGGGTTGGTGTTGTATACGCCATTGATTCTTCGGATAGCGGTATTCACGCCCCCCATACCTCTATATTGTGGCAATAAATCCTCTCGCATCTGACCAAGTCCAAATTGAGAGTAGGGTGATGCGGATGTCGTTTTTTGGGCAAATGCGGTAGTAGAACTAGCTAAAATTCCCCCTGCTAACAACAGTTGGAGTGATTTATTTTTTAGAGAGCTTGTAAAGCGTTTCTGCATGGTCAATCTATAAAATTGAGAAACTAATGTTTATTTAGTTTTAGTGAAATTTTCGAGTTATTTGACTCTGATATTAAATGTTTTTTGCTTTTAATCGCATACAAAACTATTCAATTTTTGCGAGCTTGTTAAGCCGATTTTGTTAAAAAAGGTTAAACGCTTATTGTACAGCAGCTTAGAAAAACTGAAAGTAGATTATAGTGAGGGTTATAATGGCGTATACGACCTCAAAAAACCATTTCTTTTTGGCATAAGTGAAATAGTACGCCATATAGATGGCGATAGAAGGTGCGCAAAGTAAAAAATGGGCCTCTGTTAGTTTTTTATTCCAGTAGAACGAGACTACCGCCAGGCATAACATAAAGAACAACAATTGAAATGACTTGCGAATATGCACGACACTTTTAAAAAAGTTGTCTTTTAAGACCATTAAGAAGAGTATTAAAGTAAAGATGACCGGCACGAGTACCAGATAGTCAACTAATTGAATACGGATAGCCGTAGGAAATTTGTACGTAAACGGCAGCCAAATCGTATAAAACTGCTCCATTTTGCCCATCCAAAGATAGATTACCGCCAAGATAAAATACACCGTGGCCAAGCCAAGGAGTGGGGTAATCCATTCGCGCCAGTTGAACGGCCTAAAAATGAGTAAACCTATCCACAATAAGCCAAACATACTCAAGAATGGAAAGTAGACCAAGCTTCCGATGCCTACGATCATACCAAGATCAAACATTTCCGCTTTAACATCCGTCTGCCGATAGAGGGAGAGCAACTTGCTTAACATCCATATCGAGATAAAATTACAGATCAGCGTTGGAGACAGCACCAAAAATGGTAAAAACAAGCTGGCCAGTGTCATGTACATCAAAGCGACCAAAAAGCTAGGTTTCCCTAGTAAGTTAAAATGGCTTGTGATGCGATTGAGTATTGTCGCCTGGAAGATCGTCAAGATCAGCGTAATAAAAACATTGGTGGCAGGAGAAAGGTTGATTAAGTTGTTTTCTCCCAATAGATTGCCCAATGCAGGTTCAAAAATTACAGAGTCAAGTTTATCCGGAAGATGCAAAAATATCCCTAAACATAGCACAAAGCCTACGAGCGATAGAAATAAAATATTAATGGGTGAATAATTCCTAAACTGACTGATAATCATGGTATGGATAAATATGTGCTATTTATTCTTTTTTTCCAATTTGCTAATGCGGCGGTCAAGCAGAAAAAGGAAGAAAGCTAAGCCAAGAAAAATGACCAACATGACCAATACTACGACGTAGATCTTTCCTTCGCTACGCAATCCGGTCGCCATATCGACATCTTCTTGCGCAAATGTACTCAGGGTAGATAATATGAGTAAGACGATTGACAATACTATTTTTTTCATTTCTATTTTTATATATTATTATTCGTCATGTTGTCCATTTTTATGCGCAACATGACAGGTGTTTGATGAATACAAATTTTTGATACTTATGCGCCTAATTCTTGCTTTCTCTCTAATAAACGCATCCTATAGCGCATTGTACAGATCCAGGTCGCTATCAAAATCCATCCAATAACAGAACTGTAGAACGTCGGGCGTAATTCGTTACTCATCTGAAGATCAGCAAATGTTCCATTCCCCCCACTACCTGGATGTAGGGAATCTGTCAGTTTAGGTAAGATATAGATGAGTACAATGATAATCGGAAAGGCAAAAATATTATATACTGCAGAAATCTTCGCTCTTTTTTGTTCTTCTTCCAAGGCATTTCGGAGAACAAGGTAAGCGAGATACATCAATGTTGCGATCGCAGAGCCATTTAGTTTCGGGTCGTTTGGCCACGGTTCACCCCAGGTGATATTTGCCCATAGCATACCCGTCGCAAGTCCCAAGAAGCAGAAGGTAATACCCGTGTTTACAGCCTCTATAGCCATTAAATCGTATGCTTGTTTTCCAGTATTAAGGTATTTAATGCTGTATACTACAGAAACGAAATACATCGAAATCATAGCAAACCACATCGGAACATGAAAATAGACATTACGGATGCTTTCGTGTAGGATAAATAGACGGGGAACAGGGCCTAAAAGACCATTGATAATAACACCACAGATAATCAATACTGCTAATACTTTCCACCATTTTTTTCTCATGGTTATATTGAATTTAGTTTGTCGTCAATGCTCATATTTAATCTCGCCAAAGGTACGGAAATAACAACAAAGAAATAGTGATCGTGATTACATTAATTGCAAGTAATACGATTATTTCTCTACTGCTTGAAGCTCTTTCCAAACCTTCTATTGCATTGCGTGATAGCTTTATTAATACGATTAATAGCGGGATAATTGCCGGGAAACTAAGTATTGCCATTAGCGTACTGTTATTTCCTGCTTTAGCGCTAATTCCAGAAATCATGGTAAATACAGTTGAAAAGCTAATGCTGCCGAGCAGGACCGATAAAAAGTAGAGTATCGGGTCACCGATGGGATTTTTAAATATGGTTGAATATACAAAATAGGCGATGGTGGCTAATAGCGTCATCACGATGGTATTGTAGATGATTTTTGCTAAAATGATCGCTCGAGGATCAACCAGTGAATAATAGTAGAGTTGCCGATTGGGGTTTTCTTGGACGAAGCTTTTGTTGATTGCATTGATCGAAGCGAAGAGCATAATGATCCAAAATAATGCGTTCCAAGTAGTCGTATCAACTGATTTAAATGCTTGATAGCAAACGAAAACAGTTGATACGACATATAGTAGAATTCCGTTAATAGCATATTTTGAACGCCATTCCAGAATGATGTCTTTAAGAATTAAAGTTTTTACTTGTTGCATCAACGTCATATGCAGCAAAGATACAAATGTATTTTAACCGCGAGAGTGACCAACAACATCAATTCCTAAAAAAGACGTTATTTTTACTTATACGTTAGAAATTTTGGACTTGGCAGCGTCAGTTGTATCATCGATTTTGCCTGCCAAGTTTTGAGCTGCGCTGTTGGCGTGTTCCAAAGCTTCTCTGCCCGCTTCTTTCGCCTTGTTTTTCAGTGCATCTGCATCTTCTGTAGCTTTGCTAAAGGCAGCCTGAGCTTTCGATTTTAAATTATCTAATTCAGACGAAGCTTTATTGGCTAGTTTTTGCGCTTTTTTAGCTTCTTTCTTAGAAAGATCTTTCAATGATTTAGTTAAGCTCTTGATGCCATCATTTGCACGATCTAATTGTTTTTTTCCATCGTCAGTTCCTAAAAGATACCATGCAGCAGCTCCCGCAGCTAATCCTACCAAAGCAAATGCCACTAATCCATTTTTGCTATTTTTCATAATTCTTCTATTTTGTTATATATTCAAATGATAATCAAGTATAATACCAAATGAACAATCACAAGGTGATTTTGTTTAAAAAGAATCAATAATTAACAAAATTTTACATATCAATCTTTTGCTGTTTCGATTGGAGGTTGTAGAGGTGTTGATAGAGGCCGCTTTCTTTTTGGAGCAGCTCAAAGTGAGTCCCGCTTTCCGATACGATGCCGTTCTCGATAACGATAATTTTATCAGCATCGATAATGGTAGATAATCTATGAGCAATGATAATCGAAGTACGTCCGCGCATTAATTCTTCCAATGCCTCTTGTACCTGGCGCTCAGACTCAGAATCTAATGATGAAGTCGCCTCGTCTAAGATAAGAATGGCCGGATCTTTTAACAGTGCGCGGGCAATGGCAATACGCTGGCGCTGCCCGCCAGAGAGTTTTACGCCACGTTCGCCAACGAGCGTGTTATAGCCTTCAGGGAAATTTAAGATAAATTGATGTGCATTGGCACGTTTAGCAGCGGCTATAATTTCATCTTCTGAGGCATCGAGCTTGCCATACGCAATATTTTCGCGTATAGTACCTCCAAACAGCAATACATCCTGCGGTACAATAGCGACTTGATTACGGATATCGCATAATTCAAAATCGGATGCTGGTCTGTCGTCGTAGCAGACTTCACCTCTATTAACCGTGTAGAATTGTAAGATCAATGAAGCGATTGTTGATTTTCCTGTTCCACTGGGGCCGACTATGGCAATTTTATCCCCTGCATTGGCCGTAAAATTGATGTCTTTTAGAATTTCAATATCGGGACGACTTGGGTAGGCAAAGGAAACATGATTGAAGCTTAGTTTGCCGGTCATTACTTCGTGAACTTCTTTACAAGTCGGTTTCACATTGAGGTTTTCTTGAGGCTCATCCAGAATTTCCAAAATGCGTTCACTTGCCCCTAAGGAGCGTTGGATATTGGCATAGAGTTCAGGAAAACTGCCCATGGATCCTGCAACAAACATCGAATATAAAATGTAGGTCGTCAGATCGCCGACAGTCATTTCGTGGATAGCAACTAGTGCCGCTCCATACCATATAACGGCGATTACTGCACCAAAAATACAGAAGATAATAAATGAAGCAAATGCACCACGAAAGGTTGCACCTTTAACCGCAAGTTTGACGACAGAATCCATCTGTCTGCTGTAACGGTTAAACTCGAAGTATTCATTGACAAAAGCCTTCACATTGCTGATCCCTAATAAAGTCTCCTGAACGATACTATTTGATTCAGCCATTTTGTCTTGGGCCTGTCTCGATAGTTCGCGAATAAACTTTCCAAAGATGATGGCCGCCACCACGATGATCGGTAAAATACAAAGGTTCATAAGAGCAAGTTTGGGAGATACCCAAACCAATAGAAAAACACCAAAACAAAGACTGATCAACTGCCTTAGAATTTCAGCTAGTGTGGTGGTCAGGGTATCCTGGATCTGCGAAAGATCTGCAGACAGACGGCTGTTTAGTTCCCCAACACGACGGTTGGCAAAAAATTCGATCGGTAATGAAATCAGTTTTAGATAAGTATCCTTGCGAAGGGCAGCCAATGTACGTTCTGCAATTTCAACAAAAATACGGATGCGAAAAAAAGAAACGACTGACAGAAAAGATAATATAATAAATGCAATGCCACCGATGTAATATACTTCTGGGGGAAGCCAGAGATATTTTTGCTTACCTTGAGCAGCATCGATCATAGCCCCAAGCAGCGCCGGGAACGCTAACATGGCTAAACTGGATAATACCAAGAAAAACATCCCTATTCCAAATTTAAACCGATAAGGTTTTAAATAGGTCATTAGTTTTGCAGCTCTCAACAGGAGCTCCTTATTCAATTTTGGTTTTGGTAGATCCTCTTCTTGTTTATTACCGCTGTTGAATCCTCTTGCCATATCCGCTACTTCAAATTTTGTTGCGAGGACAAATGTAACGAGATTAAAAACAATTTGCTATCATACTATAGTCAATTTTTAGCATCAAGATGACTTTTTAATACCTTAAGGGCTGTTTGACTTGTTGGCTATTATGTTGAGACTGGTATTCGCCTATTTTATCCTATATTTTGTTGTTTTGCAGCGGCGTGTTTTGCTTTGACCGTGTAGAGTAGATAACCTAAGACCCCGATCACAACTAAAGCAATATAAAGGAGAATATTGCTTAGACCTCCGTTACCCGATGTTTTGTCAACTTGGCTACGCAATTTTTCGTTTTCTTTCTGAAGCTTGCTTATGGTACCGATATAAGCAGAAACCTGTTTGTCATAATCTGTTGCCAGCTGCTGAAATTTATCTTTCTCAAAATCTTTGATTTTAAGAAGTTTTTGTGTTTCGAGAAAGATGTTATTATCGGTAATCACAATATCTTTAAGGATGTCGATACTCTTTTGCATATCTCCTTTTGATTTAAATAGACCAAAAAGACCCGTTTTTTGGGTAAGACTGGTGTCATAAGCACCAAATTTTTGTTGCCGGGCATTGAGTAGCTCATTGACATGGTTCCGCTGTACTTCGTAAGCGCTGGAATCTGGATTGGTTTGAGCGTTGACTTGTTTAAGGAAGCCGGATAGAATGGTGAGCAGAAAAAGTAATTTTAGCGATCTCATGTATGTTTAACAATTTGTATAATCAAATATCTAATATCTAATTTAAAACTAACGTTTGCCGTAAGATTTTGTTTTATTATCGTGTTGTCATCAGATAGTAGTTCACTTCGCCCTTCGTTCGCCATCTATTCACCCTTTGTTCGGAAATTGTCTACCTCTTGTCCACCTTGCGCCCACTGATTGTCCACTGATTGTCCACCTAATTAGTGGGCGCAAGGTGGACAATCAGTGGGCGCAGAGTGGAGCGGCTCCGAATAAGAAGCGAAGCAGGTGCGAACAATTAGCGAAGCAATTGCCAGTAAATGATGACTGTGGGTTGAAGTTGTCTTATACTGAAAAAGGTTTACAAAAGGTCTAATACGGTTCTTACTTTACAGTTTTGGTGGGTGAATTGATATTATGAATTTAATTGTTTTTTTGTAAACTTTTGTATTTTTTCCTACAGTTTTTCCAACGCTTGATTAATGGTACATCTGTT
>Ga0308159_1000793_pt1 | contig 58186 bp, 113 predicted proteins | sample PhyCR1_FD_201040 | JGI IMG/M metagenome (GOLD analysis project Ga0308159, IMG submission 201040) | Phyllosphere microbial communities from UC Gill Tract Community Farm, Albany, California, United States - DLSLC.R1 | ecosystem: Host-associated > Plants > Phyllosphere > Unclassified | place: USA...
CTGTCACATTCGTCCTCTCGTGTTCCAGCCCGCATCTTTATGGCTGCCTATCTTGCCACGCCGGATAAATTCGTTTAGCTGCCTATTGGTTTCACGGATACGGGCAGCATCCCCGCCCCCACCCACCTTGTACGGCTTGTAGTCCGGGAAGTGGAATTTTACTGTTCTGTGGTCGATCCCAAGACTACGGGAAATCTCGTTGAAACTCAACCCCGCTCGCACAGCCGCCTCCATCGCCGCAAACCGCTCCGGGTCGCTCGTAATCCTGCGGGGCATCAGTCCGTTAGTTCGAGGATAGCGTGGGCAATGTCGCGGGCGTCTTCCACCGAAATGTTGATCGGGTCAGCCGCATACGCACGAATGTAAACCCCCACAGGGTTGACCGCGATATGCCACTCGTTGTTCTCACCCCGTCGCACATCAACCATCTCGATCCAATCCCGCTTCTACATAGCCTTCGTCAAAACTTTGCTTTTTAACGGCTTCTAGCCAAATATCAAACATCGCTTGGGTGTCCCGGTCAATACTCTCATTAGTGAAGTCCCAACTCGCAAGACTTCGCAGCCGCTTTCCCATGTTTTCAATACGTTGTGGTGTCCATTCGAAGTCAACCATTAAACATTCACCTCGGCGATATTGAACTCTACACCGTCGTTCATCTTCTGTTCGACCTTTAGAAGCCGGGACATTTCTTTCTGGGCCGCAGGTTCGTCTCTAAAAAACTTCGACCAGCCCCCGTAGGCATAGCCCTCCACGGCGTGACGACTCTGAGACTTCCACCTCTGAACAACCATATACATCTTCGTCAAAACTCCAACACTCCAAACCCTTTTCCGTTTACTGTGAACACTACCTTACCCACGCCTGCCTTAGCGATAGCGATACGGCACTCGGGGCAGGGCATGGACAGCATGGGTTCCCCGAGCCGGTTGACACGGGCCACGAACAAAACGCTCCGTCCGTCCCTCACATCGTAGTTCAGTTGACGCAGAACCGCAACCTCAGCGTGGAAAGAGGCTTCGCGCTTCGGATCGGTAACATGCATCGGGTGGGAGCGAAACGAATTCACCCCCACCGCCAGCACTCGACCTCGGCCTAGAGCAATCACAGCGCCGTGCTTCTGACGACAGGTGCTCTCTTTGGCTACCCTAACCGCCCGGGCCAGGTGCGCTTGCTCAGCCCTCGTCAGACTGCTCATCTGCCATCTTAAATGCTTTCTTACACGCCGCTCGACTACAGCGATTGGCATAAGGGACTTCAGAAGCATTCTCGTATGCGTAGGTTGTATCTAAAATTACGCTCTTGTTGCAAACGGCATTAGACTCCCCGTTATCCACATGCTCTACTTTCAAACCGTGAGTGTCAGGGTTGTCATACCAACTTGCGTCTCTCGGGGCTGCCCTAACCGTTGATGACATACATGACCTCCTTGTTGTTGCCCGAAACCGGGACGTGGTTTACTCTACCACTCTCCACGAGGAAGTTCAACCTGTCGTTCAACTCGTTTTGGGAGCGGACGATGAGGCCCTTGAACTGATGGAGCAGTGCCGCCCGGGAGACAGAGCCACCTTCGTGCTTGATGTAATCTTCGATGAGGGCTAGATCGCGTGAATACGGACTCTCCGCAATCTCGTTGGCTACCGTCAGCAGGGTCTTGAACCACGTCTCCGCGTGATAAATCGCCGTCAGCACGTCTACGGTGTCGAAGACCGTCTCGCCTCGGTACAGGGCCAGCAGCGCCGCGCACTTCAGGATCGTCTCTTTCAGGCGGGTGACACTCGGCTCAATCGAATCATATCGGGGGTGTTTCTCTCCCTTCTTGTAGAAGGCCCTAATCGCTTTCTCAACGCGCTTGGTGGCCTTCTCGTCCCCTACCACCGGGACCGTGGAATCGAACTGGGCTGCAACACTTGCCAGGTCGTTTGCCAACTCGAATGCGGCGGGGCTAATTCGCTTTTCAGTTGTCGTGGAATAGGTGATGCGGTTCTTGGCGTCCGGGTCAATGGGGGGTGCCCCGATAACCCAGTTCGTACGGGCAAGGAAGCCAGATGCGAACATGGATGCGTCAATGAGCGGCAGGAACCGGTCAGGCGTTGCCATCATAAAAGACGACAGCGAGGTACGGGCGTTCTTACCCCGGAGTTCTTTCATGTTCAGCTTTGTCGAGCCTTTGACCCAACCATTGTACCAACGGGCAAACCGGTCAGGAAGGGTTGCCATCCAATCCTTTGACCGCAAGTTCATAAAGAACGACGACGCCTCGTCCTCATAAATCAGGGTCGGCCTTCCATCCCGTGTGAGAAGGTCAGTCTCCATGCCTTCCGGGGAGGAATTGGCGCTCATGGAATAAGAACTGTCATCCTCGTGAAGGAGAACACGAAGAACTTCTTGCAGGAATTCTCCTTCGGAAGTCTTTCCCGTACCCGACTGAGCCGCAATTGTGAACCACAAATTCATCTCTAGCGGGGTTGCACCGATAGGAACGTACGCCCGGGTGCCGAATGCCATACTCAGGCACGTCCAGGCAGCGGGAATCGCCACGTCGATGTTCACAAACCCCTTTGAAGCCGAAGCCGCAATGTAGGAGTCAAGGAACGTATCGTTTTCCAGAACCATTTCTAGCTCGCGGTCGGTGAGAAATTCACTCGTGGTGTGCTCTTCCCCGATAATCTCCACATCTAGAGGTGTTTTGAGCGTTGGGTTTTCCCGTACTGGCTCGGGTCGTTCGCGTGCAGCCTTCACACGTTCGCTGACGAAAATCAGCCCCCAGTCCCGAGCTAGAACAGAGGTACGAGGTGAGTTCCAGAGCACAGACGTAGCAGTTAGATCGTCCGCGCCGTTTTCCAGCAGCGACGCCAGCAGTTCCCGGAAAGTAGCCTTATCCCCCGGCTCCCCCGTAACTAAGCGGTCAGGGACACCCTGCGGAACCAGTGAAATACTGTACGTCGGAAGTTCATTTCTCAGTTCTAGCGCGGCACCGTACTTTTCGATACCGGAGGACAGGGATTCAGCCCACTCGAAGTTCCATTCCTCTTCCCCGCGAGAATGCGAACCTTCACGGGATAGGAACAGCTCTTCGATAAGGTCAAGCAACTGGTCTACGCCAGAGTGCCCTTCACTCCCGAGTCGAATTGCCTCGAACTGTCGTTCAACCATAGCAGCGTGGTCAAAGTCGTTACCGGCAGACTCAAACAGCTCCCGGGTACGATCCATTGCCGCACGCACGATAAGGCTAGGCTCGCCCTTTTCAAGACTTTCCATCCAGTCCTTGACAGAACCCTCGAAACGCTCAGTGTCTCGGACGGTTGCAGGGTCGAGAAGCCATTCAGGAGCCGGTGAAAAAGCGTCCCGGGAGGTAGGAACATCGCCCTGCCACACGGAGTAGCTACCGCCGCCGCGCCGATCAACACCCAGCATGTCCCGGTAGTTTCCAGCAGGGCCAAGGTTTACACCCTCGGGAGCCGCGTAGATGTACTGCTTACCGCCAGCCTTGGACACCGACTCGAAAGAATGGGTGTCGGGCAACTCCAACCACTTCTTCTCGAAAGAGTCGAAGCCGTCTACCTCAATAGTGCCGTCAGGGCTACGCTTAACGTCGAAGTCGGCAGCAACCAGGCCGCTCGCCCCCATGTAAACGCCCACCTCGGCGCGGGGGTACTTCTCGAAAAGGTCTTCTACATATCCTGGATCGTTGGTTGCGTCGTAGAAACCGTGTCCGCGTCGTCCGCATTCACCTTTGCACTTGCCATTTAGGGGGTCGCCCTTGGGGTGTGCGTCAGGAATTGCGGGCCGCTTGTTGGTCTTGTAAGGGTTCTCGGGGTTAGGCGTGACCAGCGCAGGAAATACGAAAATGCCTAGCTTAGCCAACTGCTGGGCCTTCTGAACGTTACTAATAATGGCCCCTCCCAGTGGCATCGTCAGACTATCTATCCTATCGCGTTACCCTTTACGTATGCTGATTCACTCTAGCCTCAATATATGTGCCCGTTACGCGAATCGAACGCGTACTCCCGAAGGAATCGGATTTTGAGTCCGACGTGTCTGCCTATTCCACCAAACGGGCGTGTGTGCGTTGGCCTGTCGCACCCCAGGATGTTCAATTAGAGGTGTTCTACGTTTGGTTGATGTTCCTCGTGTTTAAGAGACTGTCTAAAAACGGGGACGTTGATCTTCACAGTGTCATACGTTTTGGACACCTTATCCGCTAGCGCACCGTAACGTCCGTGAGAAGGTACAAGAACATACCCCTTTTCAAGATACGCCAACAAACTATCAATTTCGTTAGTCATCAGAACGGGCCCGAAGAATCCCCGCCGCTAGCTGATTCGAGGACCGTAAAGTCGCCGTACCGGAGGGTGATTCCCAGCTTGGGGTTGCCCTCCCGGTCGGTGTATTCACGAACTTCCTGCTTGGCGTCGTCTACACGAATCTTGTCGCCCTTTTTCACCTGGGAAAGAACGTTCTGGGCAAAGTCGCCCGCGCCAGAATAGGTATACCAAGTGGTTCCCGTCTTGACGAACTCGCCGTCCTTCTTGTACCCCTCGTTAACCGGGAGGCTCACCTCTAGAATCCCACGGTCACCACTCTTGTCGTATGCCGGGACTCGGGCCGGGGCAGCAGCGTACGCCACAATCGAAGCCGTCGCGCCGAGGTAGTTGTTTTCGTTAGCCATTCTTGTTTTCCTCCTTGGTCACCGTCTCAGCGGTAATCTTGACATTGTTGAACGCCATTACAAAAGCCTCGGCAGCCGCTCGAAGTTGTTCAAGTCCTTCTGCGTTGAGCTTAATTGTCAGGTATACGGGCTTAGCCATTCTCACCTTTCGTATTAAGGGCCTCGTTCAGAACATAAAGTGCATCTGACGTTCGGAGAGTATCAATGAGCTTATCCATTGCAGGTGTGTCGAAAGTTCCTTCAAAATCGGAAAGATCAAAATTTGAACCTTCCCGGGTTTCAAGCACAGCCGCATTAACCAAGGACTTCAATGCTTCAATCTTAGACAGGTTTTTCACTTTCACCCTCCGTATCCGACTCTACTACCTCTTCGGTGGGGTCAACTGCGGCAAACACGTCCAGGATATGCTCAGCCAATTCCTTGGCCTCACTGTCCACAAGAACGACGTATGTGCTCCCGATAGACACCCCGAAGGCTCCGTCCAACCGGCTCACATGAACCTTCGTCACCGCATCGACACTAAACAGTTCCTCGTTCACTTGTCAGCCATCCAGCCCTCACTAATCAGGCGTTCCGTCACTTTTTCCAGGACCCGAGTGTCAATAGAAAATTCAAGGTTTGCATCGAGCGCATCTTGAAGCGCATAAGTGGCATTGTTCGTCATCCCAAGTCTCCCAACTCTTTGTCCAGCCGGCTCACATGAATAATCGTCGTCGCATTAACGCTAAATAGCTCGTTCACTTCTCACCCTTCGGAAACGAAAGTCGGGTAGGTGTCCCACTCAACTTGGTCCGCAGTATCGAGAAGCTTATCCGTCTCAATATCTCCGATACGTTCCTCGGCTTCTTCCGGGCTCTCCGCCTCTACGGTAGCAACTCCCCGTGCCGAAATAGACCACTCTACGTTGTACTTAGCCATCACAAGTCTCCCAACTCTTTGTCCAACTGCTTGAGTTTACGTTCCGCCAGTCTAGCGCTAACCGCCGCGGTAAACAAGTCGTACGCGGCATCAACTTTAGCATGCGGTACGTGCTTCAGTTTGCAGAACGGTTCGGTATAGACCCCGCCGTTACCTACCTCACCGGGGCGTACATGAAGGATAGCGTACTCCGAGAAGGAAGGCAACACGTCTTCGATCCACCACCGCTCCTTGTACTCCACGGCCCCGTCCGTACCGGCTGGAACCTCCCGCATAAGGCTCTGTGCGGCTCCCAGGGCTGCTAGCTGAGCGATGTGCTCCCGGCGGGTACGACGGGCTGTCTTTAAGTCAATTAACGTGGGCACCGCTACTCCCAGCTCTTGACCCAGACACGTCGGCCCGTCATGCAGACACTCAATAATGAGTAGGTGATCCAACGTACCTGCCCAGTTCGCACCGACCACCGTAGCCTCAGACAACACGACTTGGATACGGTGACCGGCTTTCCACTCCAAGAAGGCTTCGATCATCTCGGCCTGCTCTTCACGGAAAATCTCGGGCTCGAACCGGTCGTTAAGGTTGTCCTCAATCCACGTGTGGGTAAGGGTTCCTAGTTCCGCCAGGTCATTCAGCACCCCGGAGGACGCATCCGAAATGTCTTTCAGCGGGTCATCGAAATCCGCCTCTTTGAACCGGGAGTGATAGAACCGAAGGAAGCCGAACTGTTGGTGGGGTTCCATCTCTACAAGCCGGTCGATATTGTGCATCGCGTAAGCAATCGTGTTATCAATTGACCACTGCAACACCCCGCCTTTGTCCAGAACTCCTAGAGCCGTGGTAACGCCCATGTACCGGTGAAACCGACCCAACATGTCCGTACGGGTTGGGATGCAATAGCCACGTCCCGAATATCCACTGGCCGCAACGGATAGGACGGGCGCGCTCAAAAATGCCTCCTTGCGTCGTCTAGTGCCTTGGAGGCGGACGGAAAAGTCTTACCCGATCCGTGGTTACCGCTCTGGGTTTGCCAGTCGAACACCCCGTCCCCGTGCTGGATAACGTCGATGTTCACCTTATGCTGCAACGTGGTAATTACCTTGGGGTAGTTCACTTCTCATCCTTTTTAGGCAGGGGCTTGTCCGCCTTCAGCAGTTTGAGGATTTCCGCATTAGCCTGAGCGCCGTTCATCTTACCCTTGTCCATCAGTGCGTCCCGGGCCGCGTTAATCTCATCAGGCGTTGTCTTGCCCTTTTCGATATAGTCCACTCGAATAGCCGTCTTTACACCATCTACCGTAGTCGCCCCGCTTCCGGACGTGTTACGGGGTGCGCTGTTAGCCTGAGCATTAGCCACGCGAGTCTGTGCTGCGGTGGCCGTCTTTTCCGCCTGGGTGGGAAGTGATGCCGCATTACCATCGTCGTCCGCATCCGCCACAATACCGGTAAGAGAGGCGAGAGCGTAACGCCGGTAGTAGCTCACGCTTGAGCCGACCTTTTGAGGGTCCGTTGCGGTGATCGGGAATGATGCACTCTCCCGCTCCCCCGACTCATGGATAAGGGATGCCTCCATAATGAACGTGCCTTCCTCGGTTACCCGGGGGGTAGCCACGAACGCGATTCCCAGCGCCGCCAGTTTAGGCAGGACTACGCGAGTGATGTTCGGAAGACTCGCAAACTTACTGCGGAAATGCGGATTTTCTGCATCCAAGGTAATGTCGGGTAGCTCAGCCTGGAACTTGATAAGTGCCTGTGCCAGCTTGCTACCCTCAAACTCGATCTTTGCGCTTGCCATTAGTTGTTCTCCTTGCTGTTTAGCCATTCATTTAAAGCTGTAAACGGGTTAGGCCCGCCCTCTTCGTCGTACAAACCCGTGCTCTCGCCGCCAGAGTAGACCGTTTCCCCATCTACCAGAATCTCAATGCTGTACGAATCCGAACCACAAATCTCACACGTTCCGTAAGACGAGTTATCTTCTTTAGAGGTCACGTCCCCTGAACTCTTACCCACCCGAGTAAGAACGGCATCTTTGAGCCAGCCCGACACCCGCTTTTCCGTGACAGTCGTGTTGTACTCCCACGGTTCACTGTCTTCCGCAACAGCAATTACCTCGCCGTCGATGTTTGTTACGTCCATATTCCCACCCTCCTTAGCCCGTAGGCGTATCCCAGTCTAACGTACGATTTTACGGGTTTCCTCGAACTACGACTCTTTCAGCAACTTCCCAGAGTTTAGCCTGGCTTTTGTTGTAGAAGTGAGCGCAGTAGTTCAAAATGCTACCCGATTCCAGCGTTACTTCAAAATACGAACGGTGCCCGCAATGATCGCACGGCACAAACTCATCCGTATCTCCCTCCGAAATTTCCAGCGTCTTAGTCATGGCAACTGCACGCACACTTCCTATTCAGTACGCCCAACACTACCTCATGGCACCAATTATGTGACTCTTTAGACGGCCACATACAGAACCCGGACAGGTGAGGCTTATCCTTAGTCACGTTCCGCTTTCTTAAGACTCAGTTCCAAACGCCGGGCGGCTTTGTACTTTTCCTCCCGAACTTGCGTGCAGGTACGGCAAACTCTACCTGCACCGTCGGGTCTGAGGTACACGTTTTCCTCCGTATACTCATGCCCGTTTACGCAATGAGTTTTAGAGGAAAGGGTCCTTCCATGATTTACCGCATCTTCATAGTTCTGCTTTGGAGTCCCCCAATACAGATTTTCGGGCCTGTTGTCCAAGTGGTCACCGTTAATGTGACAAGCAAACCTACGGTCTTTTGGGCGGGGTCCGTGAAAAGCCTCGCAAACCAGGGAATGAACCGACCGGGTTATCTTTTCGCCGTCCCTGTGGAGGGTTACCTGCAAACGGCCCGTTGTATTTTGCCGCGGGGTCAACAGATTACCTCTTTTAAGTACGTAACAGTTATCTCTAGGATGAGGTGACCAACGGGTTAAACTTCGTATATTGCCTTTGTTGCTTGCTTGATAATACGGGAAAAACGGAATAGGGCTCCATAGCTCAGTCATTGGGGATCACCATGTTCTTGACTCGGCCACTATAAATTCCGTGAGCAGGCCTGGCGATGTCGGCATAGATTCGGCACAACTCCGCAGCTTTGCAGGAACTACAAGCAAGCTGGGCATCCCGTTCGCTCAGTAGGTTGTCGCCGGAGAACTCTTCCGCACGGCCCACACACGGCACGCCCTTACCCTCGCCGCGTTCCTTCTTCATCTCTTCGGAAGTGACCTTATCAGTCAGGTTTTTCAGCGCCTTAGCCTCAGCATGACCCAGCAGCAGGTTGTTAACCGAATATTGCTTCTCTACCTTGCGATCTGGGAGCGGCTTATATCCACGGACGGGCGTTAAATCAACCATTTACTTCTTTCCTACTGCGTGAACCTGACGTAAATGTCGGTTTAGCGAATACTTGATCATTTCCTTTTGGCAAACAGGGCATTTTCCCTTCTCTACCTCCGACCAATTTCTCTTAGGTCTTTTGCGTGCCAAGTTCTTTTTGCAGGTTTGACACTCCCTGCCGTCCTTACGTTGATAAGTGTTATCTTTGTCGAAAGGATGTCCTCGCTTACAATGGGTCTTTGAGTGATTTTGGGAAGCAATTGTAAAGCCCCTTAAATTGTTTTCCCGTACCGTTACAACTTCTAAATGGTCCGGGTTGACACAATGTCGTACGCGACATAAATGATCCAGCACCATCTCTTCGGGTATAGGCCCCACCAGCCATTCATACGCGAGTCGGTGGACTGAGCGCATTTTACCGTCAAGGCCAAACTGTCCGTAGCCTTTGGGAGTGACGTGGGCTGTCCACAACCAGCAAAACCCGGTTGCTTCAACCTTTTTCCAAAAACGGAGGTTGAACTCCGCCCGGAAACTACTTTCGACCGACTGCATACTTGAATAAGCCCTTTTCGCGGTTGGCTCGGTCTACGATCTTACGCGCCATACTTGCAGCCTCTCGGTACTTCCGCTCTGCCAAAGCGTAGTCTCCGAAGCTGACCTCCCACTTTATACGCTCCCGAATTGTACGAAACTCAACAGCCCGCGAAACGTAGTGGTTACGGGCCTTACGATACAGGTTCTTTGAGAAACGCATCAGTCCTCCTTTGGCTTCCCGTCTTGAATGAGTTGAATTACCTGGCGTCGATACTCCGGTACGGAAATACTGTCACTCGGTGTCTGAAGGGCACTGCCGACTGCATCCCACGCTTCGGACTTGACACGTCGGTCGTGTTCCGCCAGCCACGCATCGAAGTGTTCTTTACGCACCTTTCGTAATACGGGGTGTGCGTTGGTATCTCCAATAAGTCCCCGCATATTTTCATCGGACAGTTCATATTCACTGTACTGCATTATTGTCCCTGCCCAATCGCAAACTCCCGGGTCATGTAGTAATGGCCTAGGTACTGCTCTACGGCGTCCATCGTCACGAAAGTCTGTGCGAAATCGCCGTGAATGTAAAGGTCCAGTTCATTCCACTCGGGGAACTCTCGAATCTCAACCTCTTCGTTAAGCTCGTTCGACCAATAAGACTCCACCGTCTCATCACCCTTACGCATCACGACCACATCGCCTTCAGAATAGCCTTGCCAAGAGCCTCACCGTTGCGTAGGTAAACACTCAGGGTTTCTTTTTCGGGGTGCACAATAGCGATGTGCAAATCCCCTACGCCGTTGGTCCATACGTCAATGTAAGTCTCACCCTCAACGTCGTCTGTTTCAGTGAATACCGTGTTCTCCATCTTCCACTCCATTCGTCCAGTGTTTGTGTCGAGGCTGCCAGTCTACAGGTGTCTCGGGCAAATCGTCAAATTTAATCACGTACGGCCACCCCTTGTACACCGTCAGCGTCAGAAATACCCCGGCTACGATGCCCAGTGCGAAGCGCATCAGTTGTTCCACATCCAAATCACCCAATCGACAACGTAGCCCACGCCTATGACTAAGAGGGCCAGGAGCGCAACCCCAAAAACGGTCACAAGAAGGGCGGGGATCGGGTTACCTCTGCCAGCGCCATGATTAAGCGGGTCATTAAAGTCGATATCCAAAGCATACAGAACAATGAAAACAAAGAGACCGACTCCGAGCCAAATGATAACCCACTGGTTTGTAGTAGCAGCTGATGTGATCCAGTTCACGTCTTCGTCCATCCTTGTTCTAGAAGGTAGTCGATAAACGGGGTCATATCCTTAACGGGTGCCATCTTCTTCCCGCCTTCGTGTGTGCATTCATCCACCCACACTTCTTCCATGCGGGTTTCAATCTTTGTCATACCAAGAACAACGTCACGGGCTAGTTGGGCGCGAATCGGTAGTGTCATTCTCCGTAGCCTCCGTTAGCGATAGCCTGAATGAGCAGTGCCTTGCGGAATGTGCGGTTTTCTTCCGACGCGGCAAGTCCTACGTTGTGCCGGTTGGCAAGAGCGCGAAAGATCGGCACGTCCTGATAATGCCCCCACGCCGTCTCCACAATCAACCCTTCGGATTCCTGGAACCATTCAGCGGTCATGCGTTTACGATCCTTGCACTGGAGCGGTTAGTTGTCTGTTCAGGGTATTGCTCGGAATACCAATTGACGAACTCGTAGACGTTAGTAGACTCAGGGTTCTCTTCCAGTTGGTTAAATAGCTTACGCGCATCCTGGGTTTGTTCGAGCAGACGATTGTTGAATACGTACTTAACGGCGTGAGTTGCTAGTCGAACGCTAAAACGCTGATCCTCCATCTTGCTCAAATAGCCGATAGCCAACAAGGCCATCTCGCACAGCGTTAGGTGTAAGCGTCTTCCACCCCTCCCGACGTTCAATTTCTAGACGATACTTGTCGATACACTCGTCTAGGGATTCGATCATCTATTCAAGTTCTTCAACCGAACGATCCTCAAAAGCCATTCTCGTGTCCTGTCATTCAGTAAATGGGTACGGAGTCCCCGCATAGGCAGGGCCGGTTAGGAGCACCTTTGGACCAATTACAGTATTTAAGGTGTTGCCCCGGCGGGACCGTTGCGGGCCATTCGGTAATAAAGGCTGCCTTTTTATTTGTAACGGTTGTCGATGATTTCTCGGATGCGGTACGCCAGAGCAAAATCAGCATGATTCCCCCATTCGGTAAGGTCGTGATTTTTGACCAGTTCATTTACGATATACCAAATCTCTTCGATAGCTTGGATGTCTCGGTTCATTACCTACCCTTTCAATGGCTGATAGTAGTTGAGCAGTACAGTCACAAGTTTGGGGTCGTCGTCCTTATAAACGTCCCAGTAGTTGACATTAAGCGTCATGCTGGAAAGCCCTAAATTGCTCGCATAGAGATCGACCTTCAGATAAGCCGTATCACCGATCATGTCCTCTTTGTCCTCGGCTGCAAAAGCACGAATAGGTCCCAAATTAGACTCCTTGTTGAAAAGTACAAGTTTGTCACCGGTCTTCACGTCATAGAACATCGTCATAACCCCTCCTAGAATTGTACTTGTTGTTGACAGCCTAGCGCAGTCGGTATAGAAGTGTCAAGCTACCCGAAGGCTTCTGTTGACAACAATTTTTTGAGCCCAGAGGTCTTCCATACGCCCAAGCTGTACCCCTTCGTCATCCAGCAGGACGTAGCGCTGGACTTGGCGGGTGTTGTCCATGCGCTCTAGCCGGGCCTGGGTCTGAATCACTTCAAGACCTCGGGGCGATAAAGTTTCAAAATCTCCATTGCCCAATCGGCTTTGTCCTCAACCCGCTGACCGGGCGGTTGACTGTGACTCCACAGTTCGAGATTCTCAATGCGGTTGTCGTGTCGCACACCGTTAATGTGGTGTACTTCCTCCGTTTTGAGTAGGTAGCGTCCAAGGTGCTTTTCCATGACAACACGGTGTTCTGGCAATGTACGCCGGTGAGGTATGCCCGTAGACACCTTCACATATCCCGAAACGGTTGGTTTCCCCGAACTGGTCCAAACCACACCATCAAAATTCTCATGAGTTACGACTCGCTGGTCTTGAATCGGGGTGTCAAGGTCTAAACCTTTGGTCCTGCGGTCGTAGTGGGGTTGGCACAAACCATAGGCCCAGTGACCCCTACGACAGTTTCCATGAGTGCATTTGCGGTCTTTAGGTGTCAATGAACCTCGAACGTAAGAGCCTAAGTCTGTGCCCGCTGCATATCGCTTAGCGTGTAGCCCGCAGTATCCATTTGCATGGTGAGTTCTCTCGCAGCCTTCGAATTCACAGGGACGAGCTTGATCCTTTCGTGCCACAACCTTAGCGTCCATATCTCGCCCTTTAAGGTTGCGCTGATAATGCATCTGACACCACCCTTGCGAGTAATGAGAACGAGTACACCATTCGATGGAACACTGTGTGTCTGCGCCGAGTACTCGCCTTAGGGGCGTCTCATCGAGAGGTCTGCCTTGATTGTGTCGCTGGTAATGCCCAGAACAGAGTTCCTTTGCATGTGCAGGAAATGAACAATCCTTTACGCGGCAAAGTTTTGGTTCATACGCGTTTGCATACTCTGAGTTTTTCATAGTTGAATAACTGTATCATGCATATCTGTTAGCTCACTGAACGGAGGCTACGGTTCAAAGCAATCTGCTTCATAAGTTGCTCACTAAGGCGACCTGTAGCGTACCCCTCAGAATCGATAATCCGGTAACGCTGAACCTGTTTCTTGGCACCCAATCGGTCTTGGCGGCTTTCGGCCTGGGTCCGCACAGTCAAGGAGACGGGGGTTTCCAGGATAATTTCGGTGTTGGAAATCAGTTGCAACCCATCGGTGCCGGTAGCCCCTGCGGAAGAAACCATAACGAGAACCTGATACTTCGTTCCAAAGTCGCGCATGTATTCATCCCGGGCATTAGAAGTCTTACCGCTGTATTCTGCGGCAGCGATACCCGCTTTATTCAATCGCTTTACGGCCACCTCTGCGAATACCTGGCTGTCGAGGTAGATTACAACCGGCTCATTCTTGGGCAATTTTGAAAGAATGTCCAATGTTTCATCCAAGAACGGGCTCACGCAGTCCTCGTCAAAGAAGATTGTAGTTTTTTCTTCGTTTGTCTTCGGGTCGTTGTAATACTTTACCTCAGGGACTCCCAAGCAAATCTGTCTCACGCGCTGCTTCTGAGTAAGGCTGATATCGGTTACGAGGGCCTGATCCCGGAGGTATGTCATCATGGATTCTTCAAGTTCGCGTATTGCTTTCTTCTGGGCGGGAACAAGCTCGACAAAGTGTTCCAATTCCTGAGGCTCCTCCAAATCGAGAAACCCATTTGGATGCCAATTACAACACCGCTGCCTACGGAAATGAGTCACCACGCAGGGCATGTCTCGAAGCAACTGTCCCGGGTTCTTTTCCCCTAGCCACTTTTTCGCCGTCTTGTGCTTCCCCGTTCGCTCGTCAATTTGGTTCGTGTACACCTCTTCGTAAGCAAGACGGTCAGCCATCCACTGATAAGCGTTGTCGTAAGCAACTTCGCCCCTGTAGCGCAACTCAGGCCAGAGAAATCGGAGGATGCCCCAGAGGTTAGGCAGGTCCTGACGAGCGGGCGTGCCGGAAAGTGCTAGCCGCATACCGAAACGTTGAGCAAGGGGCTCACCGTCCGAACCAACGTAGCCGGAGAGTTTACGCTGACCCCGGCTCTTCATGGTTGAAAGCTGGTGAATCTCATCGGCAATATACATATCCCCCGACCAGGAGGAAACGTCCGTGCGCGTCATGAACTGGCCCGTGGAGATAAATACGCCGTCGTAGCCCATCTCGAAATCGAACAACGCTTGCTTTGCCGCTTTGTTACCGTTCCCAATAACCCGCGCCTCAACCCCCAGCACCTCTTCGATGGTACGCCTCCACGCTTTTTCGTGAGTGGATTTGGGGGCCGTGATGAGAACCTTGGAGGCTCCCGACTCTTTGATAGCAAGGGTGGAAATCATGGTCTTCGTCCCGCCCGGGTCGATGTTGAGAAGCCCCGTGAAGTTGTTAGCGCGCAACTTGGCTACATCTGCCAACTGCCAGGCCCAAGGTGTCATCGTCATGGGTAGAGTCTAGCCGTTCGATAGAAACACCGCAACCCCGCTTCGGGTGGAAACGGGGTGCTCGTGGCGGTGCCACTCGGTTTGCTTCGCAAAACAACGGGTGCTGTGAATGTTTCAGTAGGTGACACTTTCAAAGACCCAGAAGTTCGTCTGTCGGTACAGGTGGCGGACGATTCCCCTAGGTGGTCGGAAAATACTTACCCCTAGTCGGTCCCTGATTTTAGTTACTTGTTAAGGCTCTTGGGCGGATACGAGCCGTAGAACTTTTCGATGTTCGGGGTTTCCATGAACTCTTTAAGGCTTCGTAAGAGGCGGACTGCGCGGTCTTCCAAAGTCTTGCGAATGTATTTATCGGTGTCGCCCTTGGAAAATACAACCTTGACCGTGAAAGTGTCTTCGCCGTTGTTGTCCACCAAAGCAAAGACGCTGTTGTATTCGTTCTCAGTAGGACTGAGTACCCAACTCCAACCAGGGGCTACGGGGGGCAATCCGGTTGCGGGGTCAATCTTGTACCAGTCCCAATCGTACCCAAAGGCCGTGAATTTGGCATACTTACGGGCTTCGCGGGAGTCTTTAATGGCTGCAAGAATTAGCGCCACGACGAACAAGCCAATAAGGGACGAAATGATAATTCCAGTTGTGTCCACGATCAGTCCCAGTCTCCGTCGCTCGGGAATGCGACTTGTGATAACAAGGAGTAAACGTCCGATTCGTCAAGGCCGAAAGAATACGTCAGCCGGGCCGCCATATCCCGTAGTTCAATGTTCGGCATCAGATAACCTCAAATTCCGTGTCAAAGTGGTGATAGCCCAATCGTTCGATGCCATCCTCCGACTTGTCCCAATTGATAACGTGATAAAAACCGTCCCATTCGACATACTCACCTTCAATTAGGGCGGGAATACATTCGGTGCTGCGAACACGTGTTCCGGGTTCAATATCCATGCTTAAACCCACTGTCCCATCTTTCGGTAAAGTTCTGCGGAGTCGGTGCCCATGAATGCGTCAACGAACTCGGTCGTCTCCTGGTTCCCAAAAGAATACGATACCGTAATGTACTCGAAAACTTCGCCCTTGTAATAAGGGGTGTCCTCGCCGTCGTAGAAGGATACCTCCACGACCACACGCTCGCCGTCGCGGGTAGAATCCACCGCGGCCCACGTCGTGCCGTGTGAGTAGGTGGCCCCTCGCTCTGCGGCAATCTGGCGGATGGTAGCAAAGTAGATGTCAATCGTGCTGTTCATGTTCGGATTCTCCTCACTGCTGCGCATGCTCATAATCCTAGTCGTTGTTCGAGATATCCACAATGCGAACCTTGGAAACGCCCCGCACAGAAATAAGGTCTTCGGCACGGGCAATCGCCGCGGTTTCAGTGACGTACGAGCGGTCGTCGTGCCAAAGGTAGCCACCGCCCTCCACCGTCTGGACAAGATAGTTGCTCGTGTCCATCCAAGACAGTTCGAGAATTACGTTGTGGTCTTCCATCACAGTTCTTTTCGTTCGGTCAGTCCATCAAGTCGGTCAAGGTAAGAGTAGCGCGGATCGGGGTCGGGCGCAACAACGTTACGACGCCACCACGCCTGGAATGCTGTCCACATTATGGACGCTCGTTCATCTTCATAGACTCGTAGTGTTCAATCTTGCGAGGAATTTGCTCTCGCCAGCCCTCATACCCCCAAAGGGTTTCTTGGACGTAGATATCACGGTTGTGTCGCTTTACGTCGTCGTAAAAGTCACGAAAGCGCTTAGCCCAGTCGATTGCCTCGTCAAGGTGGCTGTCGGTGAGGCTGTTCTGAATGGCGTGATCCCAGGCAATCATACCGCCGAGGACTGCGCCGAGGTCGTTGTTCGTGTCGGTCATTTTTAACCCCCTAGTAGGCGATGTGGTCGAAGGTGGACATGTCGATGTTGTGGGCGTCCGAGAGATACAGCAGCGTCTCCGGCAGGACGATTTCCCAGGCGCTGTCGTTGTCGAGGTTGGGGTACCAGCCCGTGTCAGCCTGCTCGTGAACGGTCACAACTCCCGCCTCAACGGCTTCCAGCACGTTAGCCTGCGTAAGGGCCAGGTAATCGGGGAGTTGACGCCGCAGCCACTCAGCGCGGTAGTGTGCAGCGGAAAGGTAGATCGGAGTCGGGTCAATGGTCATGGTCGTAATCCTAGTCGTTGTTGGTCAGATGTACAATACGCTGCTGAGTTGAAAGCCGCGTGAGTACCTTACGGGCGTGAATTGCCTCTGCATCCGTTGCAGTAGTCAACACGTAAAAGTAAGACTTATGGTGATTCCAGTCCGTGTAGCCTCCGAATGCAAACAGGCAGTCAAGGGCCGACACCCACGGGTCGGGGAAATCAACATCACCGTACTTGCGGAACTGGTTCAGAACGGAGTTATTTTTGCTGTTCATGCTGTCCTCCTACTTCCGAATTGAAAGGTTGTCAAGTGCGTCAAGGGTGCCCTCGAAACCGGGGATCCCCGCATCGGTGTGCAGTCCTAGTGAACGTAGGACAGTGTAAAGAATCTCACTTACCGCCTCATCATCCTCGGACACGCGGGAGAAATCGTCCTCTCCCATCGTGCCGTAAGACCAGGCTTCCCATACTCGGGTGCAGTAAAGTGCCTCCTGAGCATCAAGAATTACTTTAAGGTCGTCCATTGCCTTATCAAAAACTTCAATCGTGACGTTCATGTCGTCCTCCTTGGGTTGTTACTTACAAGGTACACCCGATCCCAAACGCACGCAACCCCGCTTAGGTTACGGGGAGGTAACGAAAACGGGGTTAGCGGTGGGGGTATAGTTTTTGCTTATAGCTGGGGCTGGTAGCTGCGGTTCTTCGCATTGACGTGGGGGCAGAGGTAGGCGTGATCCAGAGCGTTGCTTACGGCGTCAGACCAGAGATCGATACCGAGTTGATACTCCCCGCACATATCGCATTGCCATCCCCACGTTCCTCCGGGACCACGGTACACGAACCGGCCAGACGTAGGCTTACCCGCCCACGACGTGAGGTTGTATGTCGTCACGCTACCACCCCCAAATCAAACACGGATAACCCCACGGCTCTTGCGTATCCACAAGCACGGCACCGCCACTGATTTGGCGAAAGTCAGGACTACGCACCATATCGTGAGGGCCGCGGGCATCTTCGGGAATGGCCCATTCCTCTTCGGTGTAATACTTACCGCTGGGCTTGAACAGAATTACGGTTGCTGTGTTTGCTTTACTCATCATTCCTCCAAGGGCAGTCGGGATAATTCGCTTCATAGTACCCGTCAAAATCGCATGTCGGACACACTTGTTCTGTTGCGTGGTTACATGTTTCTTTAGTCATCCAGCGAATGCTCATGGTTAGTCCCCCCATTCGCAGGGGATGTGCTGCGGCCCACCCACTCCACGAATTCTTTAATTGTACGGAGGTTACCGTAGCGGTATTCGTGAGCCGCCCAAATCCGCTCAGACCATTCTTTTAAGTCTTCCGCATCAATTTCCATTATGTTCCGTCAATCCCGCAAAAATCGCAAGCAAGATGTGTCCCGTCTTCATTCCAGGTACTTGAGTCGTGGTTGCAATAAGTCTTAATGTAATGGCACTTCTCGCAAATTAGCATATCCACCGTGCTATTAACACCCACGGATATGCGTTTATACATACTTGAATAAAAGCCATGCTCCTGATGACCCTGCCAGGTAGGAAAATCGTCAGCCATCACGCTACGCCCTTCCGAAATGCGCTTGCTACGCGCTTCCAGCCGCTCCGAGCGACGTAGAGGACCGAGCCGTCAACGAGGGTCACCTTGAAGGCTTTACCCGCTTTGAGGGCAGGGAGGTTATCCCGCACGAACTGATTCTGCTGCTGATACAGGGGCATCTCCCAGTTGTCGGGGAACTGACCCAGCATCCCAAGGTTGCCGTATTTGGTCACCACGTTACGCAACTGCGCGGCATAAGCCCCCCGGTCGATACATTCCTCCGGCTCGGGCGGAATCCCCTTCTCGGTCATCTCAGGCCGGTGGCGATACCACATAAGGTCACGCAGGGCCGGGTTGTTAGTGTGTGTCATTACGAACATCCTTTAATCGCTGCAAGAACGGCATCAGTTTGAGAGGAAAAAAGCGTCTCAGCACTGCCCCCCTTTTTACGCGAATCGCGTTCACCCTCGCGTAGTGCACTAACAATCGTTTCCCGCAGATCGATCCCAGGCTCGCTGTCATGTGTCTCGTAATGGGGGTGGTCACGACGGTATTTGACGACCGCCAGCATATCGAAAGCGTGCTCTTCGATGTCGTCGGTTTCCCACGCCCCGTACTGTACGTCGGTAGATTCACTATACGGACGTTCGGTGTAAATGTCGGTCATTCTCCCTGCTCCTTACCTTCGTAGTGTTCTTTGATGATCGCGCCGGTTAGCCGTGTGAATTCCTCGAAGCCGTAACCTACGCTCTTTCGGTAGTCTTCCTGGTCGCGGTCGAGGTCCGGGAAATCCAGGAAATCCCATACTACGTACGCACGCAACGGGGTGTCAAGAGTCTTCCCCTTCTTATCTTTGAGCCACAAGATTGCGTCCCGTTCGGTGCCCCGGTAAACGAATTTCTCGAACCGGTACTGCTTATTGCGCTCGTCACGTTCCAGGCCCGCAGTGACCCGCTCAGCGGGGATTCCGGCCAAGTCACGCCAGTACACCCACCGGTTCCACGCTTTGGTGTGCAACACGTATTCCTGGATCACCGTAAGCGGCATATCCGTCTTGTCTTTCACGGCTGCCATGTGGTCTGCAAACTCTTTATCAGCGGAGTAGCGACGGTCCCGAATTTCGGCGTCCATCATCGCCTTGTATTTAGCTTTCACCTCAGCGGCAATGGAAGCGTTAGCTACCCGGTTGGCCTGGTACGCGGCGCTCAGTTCCGCAATGGCGGCGGTGTAGTCGTGGGTCATTCGCTCTCCATCTTCCCTAGGTTTTGAACGTCTAATCTACGTAACTCAGGCTCGTGGGTTCTCAGCCAGGCGTCATAATTTGAACCGTAAGTCTTCCACTCTTGAGCAAAAACCATGTCCAAAAGTTCATCCGGTGTATAAATACGGTCAATTAAGCCACTCAAATTGTCGGTCATTTTGGCCCTCCTTAAAGGCTGTTGATACGACGATACCACAACCTAACTGTAGGTAGTGGTTTAGGTTGTTTATTACAGCAAACTCACAGCTTCACGTTCTAACCGGTAGCTGCACGGCTTGTCAGACGGAAAATGTAATCCGTGAGATTACTACATGTGTAGTTGCTGCGTGGTTTAGATTTGGGTGTTTTGATGGTGTTTCGGAGTTGTTTTTCGAAGGGATGTGGTCAGACCACGGGGTAAAAGCCTTGATTTTCCGCAGATTGGGGCAAAAACACGTCCCTATACGTAGATAATCACAATAAACAACTAGTATATATAAAAGTTCTATTTGTTCGTTACGTTTATCGTTAGAGGGAAGGGACGTTTCAGACCGGGCGGATTGACCAGCATTCAGAAGCCGGTCGAAGACACCCTGAGCAAGGTCCGTTTCGTCTCATAAACCAAAGACTCTCGGTTGCAGCGTTGAGGCAGATCAGCAACGGAAGGCCTTCACAAGAGGAGTTTGCGATGTGGGTTACCTTAACGGAGCATGTTTCGTTCCCGTCGGCTTGGTGAGCGGATTCACACTTGCATTCGTCATCGAGCAGGTCTTCGAGGTAAAGCGATTCTTCTACGGCTTGCTGCACCGGGTGGAGGTTTTTCCGGCTGTTCACATCAATCATGGTTACTCCGAGCAGAAGGTGCGGACGATGTAGTCGTAACGGTCTTGCATGGGCTGGAGGTTGTCGGTGACGACCCATTCCCCGTACGTTGTGTTGGACAGGGCTCCGTCTTCGCTTGCTGCGGCCTGCTGTGCCCAGTAGCCGGTGAGTTCGGTCGAGAGGGCCATAGCGTCCCGAGAGAAACCCTTAAGCTGCTTGGCGCATTCGGCTACGGATTGGTACTCGGGGGTTTCGGTCACTTCCTTCGCTTCGCGAAAATAGATGTTTCCCGCTTCGTCAGCGTAGAAGGACTTACCCGTGGTTCCGCGCTCCTCAGCGTCCCAAAAGCATCCGTTGCTGTCCTCAGTGGGGCAGGCGGGCGTTGTGGCCTCTACGGCGGGCTGAGGGCTTCCTGCGGCGATATCCAGGGCGGTGTAGGTACCGGTAGCGACAAGGGCCATGACGGCGGCTGTTGCGCCGATTTCTTTCCACCGCGGCTTGAATGTCTTGCGAGGGGTTTGGATGGGGTTGTTTGTGCGGAACATCGTAGTTACCACTTCTCGGAGTATTCGGGGCAAGGACAGGAGATTACAAGATCGGTAAAGCGTTCAAAAGACCCAGCGTGCGAGCAACCAAGGTAGTCGTGCTTGTCTTTGAAGTGACCGCATTTGCAAATGTGCAGTGGTGCGTCGTTCATGATCTTGTCTTCGCCTTTCTACGCGAATCGGTTGCTGTTGATCCAATTCTGCCGGGAATCGAGAGCCGTGTCAAGCGTTTCGAGCATCCCGGTCCATCTTCCCCGGTCGGTGCTGCCTTGTCAAGAGTTAATCTTCGTCCCAGGTGGAGACGGCATATCCTGCGTCGATGAGTTCTTTCACCCGGAGACAGTGTTCTTCAAAGTCGGGGTTATGTTCGTGGATGGTAACGCCTAGGTGTCGATACCCGAGCCATGACTTAAGCATTGTTGTTCCGTTCGAGCACGGATGCTTTCGCGAGTTTCCATGATGTCCTCCTGTGTTGGTTGGTAGTTCCATTCTGCCCGGTTGGTGCCGTCGTGTCAACCCTTACGCAAGAAAAAGTTGAAACCCGCTGTACGCCTCTCTAACGCGACGAAATTCCGTCCGCGGCAAACGACCCGTACGCGACGGGTTTAGGCCCTTAGAAAGGCGCACAGGGCGTTACAGGGGGTATTAGACGTCAAACCCCATTGCACGCATGCGCCGATTACCCATAATTTCGCGAGCGGCCTCATTCACACCGATAGCCCATACGGCATTCGGGTAGTCGTCACCAACTGCGGATCGGGTAAGTTCTGCCTGAAACTCTGGGTCGGTGTGATCAGTACCGGAAAACACTTCTACCACCGAATACCCTGAATCGGGGTCGAACATTGAAAGGGTTGCTACGGGGTTAGTCATGTTAAATATTATCTTTCTTGTCGTACGCGAAACTTACGATTGTTAAATTCGGGTATTCTTTACAGATACTTGGATTCGTCCTGTTCGTACTCTGCCCGGGGGTCGAACTCCGAGGCGGTACGCGGGTGCGCGTGTCGGTCGATTTCGATGCCCGACGCGGCGAACAGCGCCCACGGCATCGGGTCGAGGGGCTTGTTCTCGCGGTAGGTGGGGTATGTCATGGTCTTATCCTTTCGAGGTTGTACGCTCAGCCTGGCGGGTTGGTGTACGCGGTGTCAAGAGGCGAATACGGGGTTGTAGATAGCGTCACTATCCAATATGTCTTCGGTTGCGGTGTAGCAGCACACACACTCACCGTTGGGCCACAGGTCGTAGCCGTCTGTCAGGCGCTTGCATGATGCGCAGTAGAAGCTCATACATTGAGTATGGCAAGTATTGGTGCTGAGGTCAAGCTGCACGCGGGGGTATTTGATAACGGTTATGTAACAGCACGCGAGGTGGCTGGGTGGGGCGGCATGTATACATTGGCATGTGTAAGTGCTTGACTTCGGTTCCGAGGTGTGCATGTAAGCGGTGGGAAACGTTACGCTTTCGTTATGGGTTTGGGGTTGACAAGACTTCTCATCTTTTGTAGGATTGGAGGGTACGTCTGTGTGTGGGGGCAGCTCGTACAGATTTTTCAGCCTCACTTTTTCCCTACCAACCTGACAGTGCCCTGAAAATTTTGATTTTGTAGATTTTCAGCCCAACCGCGTGCTAAGGTAAAAGAGCACGAGTGCCCCGGACACCCGGATCAGCATGAGTAGCTGTAACCGTTCGAAAGACTTGCGGGCTATTGCTTCCCCTTTCGGACAAACGCCCCCTGTTACGACAGAGCGGGAAGTGAAGGCCAGGAACCCCCCGGACGAGGGCACCTGGCCTTTGCGATATCTATCAGCTCGTACAGATTTTTCACTCCTAAATTTCCCGTACCCGAGTAGATTTTTCGCCCCTAAATTTTTCCCAGCCAAACACCCTTCCTCCAAAATTTCTTGTGCTAGAGTTGTCCTATACAGTGGGACAATCCCACAGGCCAGGAGGACACATCATGCCACGAATCATCTATCCGCTCGGTGTATCAAATCAGATTTTCAACGTAAATGCAGGGGAAGAGGCAAGCTACATACTCTCTGCGCCGACCCTTACGTGGGATGATCTTACTACGGCTACCTACACCATCACGGGCAACGACGGCATGGAGGTTTCTAAATTTCAATGGCTAGAAAACGGGGGGTGGATTTCGTATGAAACGCTACCCGCTACACATGAGATTAAGATTAACCTCAAAGGGGCGAGAAACCTAGGCACTAATTTCTCCCTATGCACTGTGAAAAAAGACGGTAGCCGCGAAAACAGTTTTTACATCTGGGCAGTCGAGTCGGAGCAACCAAAGATTCTCCGTAAATCGGACAGCAAATCACGGGTGGTAGTTGATGCGCCCAACCGTCAGTACGTTCTAGAGTACCTAGACGGGGGTAAGATTCTCCTAACCCCGGAGGTTTAGAATGACCCGCACAACCCAAGTCGAGTGGCATCCTGACCGACCGTTCGTGCACTTCGGTTCGCCACCCGAGGTAACGTACTAGCGAGATGAATCTAAGCCAAAGAAGAAAAAGAAGTCCGCGAAGGTGAAAGAGCCGAAGACCTACTACCCGGGGAGGGGTACGAAGTGACGGATAAAAGGGCGGAATTGTATGCCCGGATCACAACCGAGTACGCCAACGTTGCGGCCTCTTATGAGAGAATCACGCGAGCCTATTTGGATATTGCGGACTTGAACCGTTCAGAGGAAAAACCGATTCGCCGTTTTAGTTGGAAGGGTTTTGTATGACACGACTATCGCCGGTGGAGAAGACGACGCAGTACGCCACGACCGTAGACACGTTGCAAGCAGCTTTTGAGTTCGTCTGGGACCACATGGATGAGTTGGGTGGAACCCCGCAGATCATCATTAGCCCACTGGAAATTCACTCCGAAGACGGCATCCAAAGCGCTTTCGAGGTCGTCGTATCCAACATGAACGAGACGAAATGATCGTAGACCCCACTGACCCAACAAAAGCGATTGACCCAGAGACGGGAAACATGGCGTCAGAGATTTACCTTGTGAGCAAGATTGCAAATCCCGAGGCACCGACCATCGCAGAACTATCGACCCGGAAATTTCTAGGTCACGCGCGATTCACATTTCTCGAATAGCCCAACACCCGTTGTACAATTGAATAACGTACCAACGTCGGCATCTTGCCCGAAAGCCCCTTCTTAACCGGAGGGGTTTTTCGTTGCGCGGAATGACCAATAAAGCCTTGGCTGATAAACTAGTTAATGACATGCGAAAGAAACTGATTAACTGGGGAAAGACGCCGATCTTTGTTCCCAGGTGGATGCTCTCGGCCAAGTACGCCGGGTTCATCGTCATGGGCATCCTGTTTCTCTTGTGGGGCAACACGACCCTGACACTGGCAACTTTCGACTTGTATACGATTTTGTGGGCTTGCGGTGTGATCGCAACGGCCACCTTGTCCCTTCCCGGTTCTATTCACGAGCGGTTTGAGTCGGTGGAAAGATGGTCCGCGCTTATTCTCGGGGGTTTGATCCTTACATGGTCTGCCGCGGCTATTTGGCGGGCCTTTTCCGAGGGGGATTTTAGTCGTATTCCGGGGGCTTGGGCCGTGTTTTTAGTAGGAATGTTCCCGATGGCGCGTTCTTTCGGCCTTTTGAAGACGACGAAGTAAGATGGATCAGATTTTGGCGGATATTAACTGGGAGACGGTTCTTGTAGCCTCGATCCTGCCCGTTTTGAGCCTCATTGGCATCATTTACCAGTCGCATCAAAAGCGTAAAGAAGCCCGAGACGGTAACGACTCTACCCGGGCGACAAAACGCGAACCCACCTGGAATGAAGTGGTTGACGAGAACCGGAAACTTCGTACTGACTTGGACAATCAGAAAAAAGACTACGACGCCAAGATCGAGTCCATTGAAAAGCGCTTCGACGCCTTCGAGACGAAGACCAACACCCGCATCGGGGCGCTCAGCAATATGCTTCACTCGGCCTCATCCCAGTGGCCCGCCGACACCCCCGGTCCCTATTTCTCACAGGAAGACCTTGACGCCCTAGAAAACACCGACGTTCCCTTCGTGTGGCGCAACCGGGTACGGCCTTACCAGTAGCCCAGACTGAGAATTAACTGAGAACCCTTCCGTAAATACGCGGGAGGGCTTTTCTGTGCCCTAAAGTAGAGGCAGGAGGATGAAATGAACAAGGCTATTAAAGATTTAACGGTTAATCGGTGGTCCGCCCCAGAAGCAGATATGGGTGTAAAGGACCAAATTGCCTATTGGCGGGAGCATGGAAACATCACCGCTGAGGAACTTGACGAGTTCAACAATTGGCTTGTGAAAGAGGGCTTGGATAGCATTAGCGATGCCGAGGTTAGTGGTTTTACTTCGACATATTACGACTTCCCCGGCGGTGTAGAGGTTCGGCAGATTTCAGCGCACCTTACTGGGTTCGGGGCTCAGGCGCTACAGTACGTGGCACGTTCCACTCGACTTGACGGTAAGAACAAGGGTGACGTAGTATCAGACCTTCGAAAAGCCATCGACTTTATCACTTGGGAAATTGAACGACTTCAGGGGAATTTCGAATGACCGCGTACACGCTAGAGCAAGCCGAGAATGAAATTCGAGACACATGGCAAACCGTGTATCCCCTCTGACTCTAAGTTGTAAGGGATGCGGTTCTGTGTTTGAATCGCGCGCAATGCGGATTCCCGACCATTGCCACCGTTCCTGCAAAGCAATCCCAAACGATTACAACCGGGAACGTTTCGGCGTTTGCAGCTTTGACGGTTGTGACATACCTCGCTATGGGAAAGCAATTTACTGTAACGGGCACTATCAACAGTCTTTCAAAGATTATAAACTGACCCCGTTGGGTGAGCCCAAGGTTTCAGTGGAAGAACGTTTTTGGCCGAAGGTGGAAAAGAATAGCTCAGGCTGTTGGCTTTGGACCGCTTACGTAATGCCAAATGGGTACGGTATTTTCTTTGCTTTGAACGAAATGTATGCACACCGCGTTTCATACAAACTATTCAAAGGGGAAATTCCCGAGGGTTTTCATGTAGATCATAAGTGTCACGTACGGAATTGTGTAAACCCGAATCATTTGCAATCCGTAACCCCCTCTGAAAACGGTCAAAATCGAAAAGGTCCGAACCCCAACACACCTTCGGGTATCAGGGGCGTTAGCTGGGATAGCTCCAGGAAAAAGTGGCTTGTTATGCTGAAGGTTAACGGCCACTCTAAGAGCATTGGTCACTTTGAGGATTTAGATAACGCCGAACAAGCTGCGGTGTCCGCGCGCAGAAAATATTACCCAAACAGTCTGGGAGACAAAGAATGAATCTTGAAGAAGTGCAATCCGAGATTAAAGCTACCTACGAATTCTTCAGTCGTGAAGCCCCGGGAGTGGTGGTTCAAGAGATTGGGACTCTGGCTCAGCTTTGGGCACTCGCCGATGCCAAATACATGGAACACGCTAAGACCCTCACCCATGAAGAGTGCGTTTACGAATACGGGGACATGACTGCAATGGAGCGTGAATTTTGAGCATGAACGAAACAAATATCGAGCGCTATCTTCTCCATGAGATGCGGGCGAACGGCATTGTCGAGTGGGAAGGCGACGACACGTTCATTTGGGAGGGTGAGAGCCAGGACTATGCGGTTGAGGTCCGAGTCTTCCCGCTAGGCCCCCGACAAGTCCGACTGAAGGAAACAGAATGACTTACTTAGACACTTGCGCGGACCAACATCCCGGCGAGTCTCACTTGGAACATGTCACAAAAGTTTTGAAGAATAACAGATTCGTATATGTTTACTACCCGGGCAGTGGCGGGGAGTTCACTTCCGTAAAGCAGGGTGGAGTTTGGCTCTACCCCGACTATAACAACGGGGATACGCAAAACTTTGCTAAATTTATCGGCGGCGGTGAAGTTTACCCTCTTTCCCTAACTGATAAACTGAAATAAGCGAATTCCACTCCCACGATTCGCGAGTAGGTTCCCACCCCTCCTGGCCTGCGGGCATAACCCCTTTCGTTGTTGGTCTTAGATCACCGAGAGGGGTTTTGTCTTGCCCGCAAACAGAAGCGATAAACTGATAAATGGAGGGTTATCAGAAATTATGACAGAACTAGACACCACCGACGCTCGTATTGAGTCGTATATCTACAAGCACATCGGTAAAAAAAGCGCCCGCGAGATGGCTACCGACTTGGGCGTCAACCCCGAAGAAATCATCCGCATCAAGAACGAGATTCTGAACAGCGTCGATATTCTCACCCTTCAAGTCCAGCGCGCCAAGCTCATCCGGTCGATGCAGGAAATTGCCGACGACGCCAAACAAGCCGCAGAAGACGTATCCGACGAGCGCAACAAGGCAGGTCTTTACAACTCATCTCTTGCTGCAATCAAGGAGTTGAACCGCAGCTTGAAGGATATGAGCAAGTCCGACGATGAAAAAATCAGCCAACTCAACGATCTTCGTAAGCGAGAGATTGTGGCAATGTATATCTCAACCGTTGACGTATCGGTAAAAGAAGTGGCCGCTCAGTACGATATTAAAGAAGACGCCCTGTTCGATATTTTTAATAAGAACCTCGAAGCCGCCGCCGCCGAAATGGATAGCCGGTGACAGGACTCTTTAACGCCACCTCCGCCGCCCTAGATGACATTCGAGATAGGGCGCGCCGTCAAGCCTATAAAGAAGACCCCGTGCTGTGGGCCAAGGACGTACCGGGCATTCACCTGTGGTCCCAGCAAGCCGATGTGGCCCGTAGTGTTGCCAAGAACAAAGACGTTGTTGTTAAGGCCGGTCACGGTGTAGGTAAGTCCCTTCTTGCAGCCCTGCTTGTCTGCTGGTGGATCGACACTCGCTACCCTGATTGCTTTGTAGCCTCCACCGCCCCCTCCACGGCTCAGATTGGTGCTATCGTCTGGCGTGAAATCGAAAACATCTCCGCGATGGTTGACAAGCGCTTTAAAGAAGGCAAGGTCGATCACAAACTCCCCGGCTACCGGACCAGCCAAAACGAATGGAAGACGGAAAGCGGAACGGTAATCGGTTTCGGTCGTAAACCCCCGGACGGGGAAAACCGCACGGGAGACTCCCTACAGGGTATCCACGCATCTGGCGGTGTGTTGGCGATTGGCGACGAGGCTGTCGGCTTGACCGAAAGCCTGATCGACGCGCTCGGTAACATCACCTCTACCCGTAACTCCCGCCGCCTTCTGATTTGTAACCCCACTAACCCGGGGTCTTATGTTGCAAAGCTGTTCAAGAACAAGCCTGCTAACTGGACGTATCACACGATCAGCGTTCTGAACTCTCCCAACTTCACGGATGAGAAGCACGTCACCCCGCCCGAGGTGTTGGAAGCGCTGACAGATGAGTCGTACCTGAAATCGAAGGAAGAAGAGTACGGCAAGGGCTCCCCTATGTGGAAATCCCGCGTCGAGGGTGAGTTCGCCTGGGACATGGGTAACACCCTGTTCAAGCCCGAAGATTTGGAGAAGGGCTACGACTGTGTAGCGCCCATTTCCGATGCCCTCCCCGTTCTTGGCGTTGACGTATCTCGCTCTAAGTCCGGTGACACCAACACGATTTACGAATACCTTTCGGGCCGTTTACGCTTTGTCGATGAGTGGAATGACGCCAATGCGATGAATACCGCGGGCAAGATTCACGAAACGGCGCTGGGTCGAGGCGTATCCGAAGTTCGTATCGACGGCGCGGGCCTCGGTGGCCCAATTGCCGACCGGGTGCGGGAACTTTCCGAAGGCCGATACGATGTTATTGAAATTCTCGGAGGTAACGCATCCCCAGACCGCAACCGGTGGTTCAACTTCCGCGCGTGGAGTTTTTGGTCGCTACAGGATCGTCTCTCAAAGGGTCAAATTGACTTGGACATTAAAGACGAGCAGTTGGCTGATGAGTTGCTAGGAATGGAGATTAAAAAGCGCACCTCGGGGGTGGCAAATCTTCTGATGGAGTCCAAGGAGGATATGCGCGCCCGTAACGTGAAATCCCCCAACCGGGCGGACGCCGCCAACTACGCAAGCATTGACCTCTCCCCTTGGACGGGACGCATTCCCGAGGGCACCCTGTACACCGAAGACCCGAGTGACATTCCCGACTATGGCTACCGGCAGTATTTGACCCGCCCCGGACAGCCAATTCTAGGCTAACTGGTAAAATTGAGTTAACTATGGATACTAATAGCGACCCTATTGCGGCTTTAACCGAGGTTTTTAACCGTCTTCCCGAGTTGGAGGCTGAAAATCGCGACCTTAAAGAGAGCATTGCCGACGTTCGTGCGCAGTTAAATCACGACGATGAGGGTTGGGCGCTCATCTCGGGTATCCAGCGCGGCGAGAAGCTAGAGGGCCTGGACCTTGACGAGGTGCAGAAAGTTGCAGCGCTCATCCAGCCGAAGGTCGCCGCAGGTTCTATGGCGGGCCGTGCGGTAGACCTCCATACCGGATTCGTCTTCGGTCGCGGCATGAGCATCGAGGGCTTGGAAAAGCCCGCTAAGGCTACTCGGGGTGCTAAGAGGGGCATTGTCGCCTTTTACGAGGACCCCGATAATCAGGAAGCGCTTTTCAATAGCGACTCGCAGGCGGAACTTCAAAAAGCCCGCTTTATTGACGGTAACGTGCTGATTGCGTGCAACACTAAGACGAAAAAAGTCAGTCGTATCCCGTTCAACCAAGTCACCGGGCTTCGTATGGACCCCGACTTCCCGGAGCGGATTACAGCCTATAAGCGTACGTGGACGAGCCAGAACGCCAGCGGGGATGACGTGGTAGTAAACCGTTGGTACGTCACTCGTCGTTGGGCTGGCCGTATTCCCGAAACCCTAGTAACCGGACCGGATAAGAAAGAAGTCCCGGTCGATCAGGACACCACGATAGTCGATTTCCGAGCCAACCGGCAGACGGGCTTTGTTCTCGGCATCCCGGACGGCCTTCGAGGTATTCATTGGTCGCAGGCCTACACGGAGCACATTCGCCACGGTCAGGTCGTTACCGAGGGTCTTTCCCGCCTTATCTTTAAAATTACAAACGTCAAGTCCAAGGCGGGCGCTCAGAACGCGGGCGTCAAGATGGGCGCTTTCAACGGCACCGGAGGGATGGCGGCTGTCGGTGAAGGCCAGGACGTAGAGGCCGTCCGCACTGCCGGTAATGCCTACGCTTTCGAGAAGCTACGCCCCATTGCGGCCCTTGCGGCGGCAGCGTGGAACGTTTCTAACGCCGATCTTCTGAACGATTCGGCAGCAGCAGGCGCATCGTACGGTGCCCTCTCCGGGCTAGTTGTTGGTAACCGTAACGCCATGACGCTCATGCAAAAGCAGTGGGCGAATGTTTACCAGGACGTATTCGAGGTCTTCGGATTTGGTCGTCCCGAGATTCACTGGGAGCCGCTGGAAGCCCCCGACCCCTACCGGGCAGCGCAGGCACTCACCCTTCTAGCCCCGACCCTCCACAATGCGGAGTACCGTAAGGGCGCTCTCGATATTCTTGATATGACCGGCGACCCGAACGAAACTCCCGAAACTCTTGCGGCCCGAGTAGCCCAGGCCAACACGAATGGCGCATCCGCAGGCACTCAGCAGGCGTCTCCAAACCAGGGTCAGAACTCCCCCTCAGGTGCCGCGGGTTCTTCGGACTCAAATGACCTTCGATCCGATACGCTAACCAACTCTTTGCGGCAGGAAATGGCTAATGACGATTTCCTTGCAAAGTTTGAACAATTGGTTATTCGCGCGGAAGCCCTTAACAAAGACTGATAAACTGGTTAAAGCATGAGTGAGCTTATTCTCCGCGAGTCCGTGACGGATGCCCCAGTTAAAAAGGGCAACCGTTGGCGGGCTATTGTCGCGCGTCCGGGCCAAGGGTCGAGTGGATTTTACTCGGAGGACGTGTTTCGTCGCGATGCGGCAAAGATTATCGCCCCGGGCGGACATTGCTTCATTAACCATGAAGACAGCCGAAACCCGAAAGACCTTGTAGGGGTATACGAGGAAGGCGCTCATTGGGACGAGGACTTGAAGGCGGTTGTTGCCGACCTTACAGTCTTTTCCCACTGGGAAAGCTTTGTGAACGAGGTTGGCCCCCACCTGGGCGTTAGCCTTTATGCACTTGGCGAGCAGGACTCGGACGGAAATGTTACCGGGTTTATCGAGGACCGTCTCAACGGTGCTGATTTGGTCGCCCGTCCCGGTCTTGTGGGCTCGGGACTTGCCGAGAAACTGTACGAGTCTGCAAAGTCGCAGGTTCGGGAGAAAACTTCTACCACCGCGGTAGTTGAGAATGGAAACGAAATGGAACTGGAAGAGAAGGTTGACGCGCTAGTCGCGAAGATCGAAGCTCTCACCTCTGCCATCGTTGCCGAAAAGGAGAGCGCTGCCGCCGAAAAGGCGCAGGTTAAGGCAGACGAGGAAGCCGTTGCCAAAGCGGTCGAGTCGTACGATGCCGCGGTGAAGGCCGTGGACGAGGCCGACCTACTTCAGCCCCAGCGCGAGGCTCTTCTTTCCGCAGCGAAGCGTGGTGAGGACATTACCGCCGCTATCGAGTCCGCTAAAGCCGTTAAGGAAGCCGCGGTCCAGGCCGCTCGCGTATCCGAGACTGCCGGTGGCCGCGAGTATGTCGGCACCGATAAGGCTAGCAAGTTTGGAGCGTTCAAGCGATAATGGCTACGAATCTCGTATTTAAGGGCGACAACAAGCAGAACCGCACGGAGACGCTTGCTGCCACTTACGCCCCCGGCGTTCCGGTCCTGTCCCTCAGCGGTCAGCCTGCCGTAACCGTTACCGGCTCAGGCGATTACGTCAAGAGTGAGGTCATCCCCGGCGGCGGCACTATCTCGGGTATTCCCGCGGGCGGCGTTGGCCTTACCGGTAAGCAGGTCACCCTTGCTTTCTCCGGTACCTGGGAGTTCCCCGCTTCGTCCATCACCGGTATTACCGCAGCGTCCGCACAGGGCACCAAGGTTTACATTACCTCGGGTGGTCAGCTAACGGGTACCGCTACCAGCAACACCCTATACGGCACGGTGGATTTCCCCGTTGACTACGACAAGACGCGCGGTTTCGTGCCGGTCAAGATTGGAAACCGATAATGGCTGAATTCAAGGATGACTTTACCCTTGATGGTCGGCTAAAGCCCGCTAACTTCAAGGTTACCCGCCAGAAGGTTGAGGCGGCTGACGCTCTTATCACGGCAGCACAGCGCGGCGACCGTATCGCGGCTGGAAAGCTTGCTGAGGCGTTTTCTACCACCGACCTTCCCTTCAACGCCGCTCACCTCATCTCGGCTATCACGATTCCGCAGTTCGATGCCGCGGAGCGCACGTGGAGCCAGGTTGCCGGTGTCCGTACCGTTGACGACTTCGGCCCGGTTCGCCTACAGTCGCTCTACGCTTCTGTGACCGGCAGCGGTGTCGCTCAGACCGGCGGGCTGCCCACCATCCCCGAGGCAAACCCGTACCCCCACATCACCGTCACGGGTGCTGAGGCTTTCTACTCGAAGCTTCAGAAGTCTGGTGCTCGCTTTGACTGGACCTGGGAGTCGAATGTTAACGACGTTCTCGGCTTCTTCGATCAGATTCCTGGCGAACTGCTGAACCTTGCTCTCGACACCGAAGAGCGTGAGGTTTACGAGGCTCTTATTAACGGTACGACCAACGAGCTTGCTTCGCAGACGCTCCCGGACGGCACCGTTACGGACCCCAACGCCGCTATTTCCCCTGAGGCTATCTGGGCTGCTATCCTTCAGCTTCAGAACGTCACGGTCAACGGTCGCAAGGTCGGCCGCGCCACTGGCTACAACGTCGTCGTACCCGCCGGAACCGCGGATTACGTGAACTACGCCATCAACCGCACCATCCTTCAGGTCATTGACGGCAACATCGTCTACGGCCCCGGCGACCGTTCGGCTCTCAACAACGTCACGGTTGTCGAGTCCGACTACGTTACCGGTACCAACTGGTACGTGCTTCCCAAGCCCGGTGCGATTCGTCGTCCCGTTCTTGAACTGCTCCGCCTTCGTAATTACGAGCAGCCGGAACTTCGTGTACAGGCCAACGCAGGTAACTACATCGGCGGCGGCGTTGTCTCCCCGTTCGAGGGTGACTTTGAGGCTGACGAGATTGCCATGCGCGTTCGTTTCGTGGCTGGGGGCGTTCTTTGGGACAGCAACTACTCGGTCAAGTCGGACGGTTCGGGAAACGCCTAAACCAAGGGTACGGTCTTAGTTCCTACGGGAACGGTGCCTACGGTTCATAACAAGACCCAAACGATTACCCCCATGCTTGTACAGGTGGGGGTTTTTCGTGCCTTAAAACCCAATGGACACCCCTCGGTAATTTGATGACTTTCGTTAAAACTACGTTTTACTATGATAGTATTAAGTAGGCTCAGGAGGTTACATGAACGAAAAGTGGCACGGTACATCGGGCGGTTACACTAATCACAAGTGCCGGTGTAACGACTGTAGGTTAGCCTGGAACGCTTATTCGCGTAGAAATAAAGCCAAGAGACGTTCAAGATTTGTGGACGACGGTTCGATAATTCATGGAAAAGCGTCTAGTTATCAACGGGGTTGTAATTGTGACCTGTGTTTGTCCGCGAGTGCAAGGTACAGTAAGCAACTTCAGGGAAAGCCTACCGATTCACCCCGGGGGGGCTGTCAAATTTGTAAAAAGTTTTGTGAAAAACTGACGTGGGATCATGACCATAAAACGGGCCAGTTTCGAGGGTGGCTTTGTATTTCTTGCAACCAGGGGCTTGGCATGTTTGACGATGAGGTCACATTGATTGAAAAGTCAATTAGGTACTTAAGGGGCGATTTTTGAGCGAGTGTGGAACAAAACGCAGCTATGAACTAGGTTGTCGTTGTAGTTTATGTAAAGCCGCTAAAAGCAAAAATCAGAAAGCTTACCGGGATCGCGCTCTTAGTAAAAAGAACGCCGAGTTTAAACACGGCCATACGGGCTATGTTATATACGGATGTAGGTGTCCCATTTGTAGCACCGCCAGGGCGGAGGCCGCGGCGAAATACCGGCATGGAGTGTCAAAGATTGACTTGCTCCAGACTCAAGACTATAAATGCGCACTTTGCAAATCATGTGTAACCTTGAAAAACAGTCACATAGATCACTGCCATAAAACAGGTGACGTTCGGGGGATTTTATGTGTTCGCTGTAATCTTGCTCTGGGCAGGTTCCGAGACGAACCCAAATTGCTGGAACAGGCTCTTGCATACTTAAAGGGGTCTTAACTGGTAAACTTGAATGTAGACTTATAATCGAACGTTAGGGTTAATTCGTGGCTGATATTGGCACTCGTCCCACAATTGGGCAAAAGCCGTGGGATTTATGGCCCTCAATTTCGGCGGTTAACGATGAGGTCACAACTCGACTGGCAGACTCAGCCCTGGTTAAGACCACGGGTGCTCAAACCGTAGCGGGAACCAAGACCTTTTCGTCCGCGCCTGTTGTACCCGATAGCGCTTTCTCTTTCTCAAAGGTAACGGGCCTACAAGCTGCCCTGGACGGCAAAATCAATTCGGGTGCCGCCGCCGGTAACGTGGTGATTGGGTCAAACCAAGTACACACGCCCCCCGCCGATACAAACACCGGCTTTGAGGTCGTCAAATCCATTACCAACCCAAACGTTACCTTTCTTGGGGCACTTTCCGGCTACACGGTCTACTTTGGTACGGAGGGGGCAAACGCTGGTAGCATCCAGGGCGGTGCCTGCGAAGCGTACTCCCTTATGACGGGCACCGTGACCCACGCCGTTCTTGGATGGGAGGGTGTGGGGTCAGTCGCCGGTACGGGCTCTTATTCACAAGTCATTGGTTTGGCATCCACCGCCCAGGCGAAAGACACCACTTCGGTCACGAACCTCATTGGTTACCAGGCCCGCGGCCCTGTCGGCAGTGGTACGCCGAATGTTACCAATGCCTATTCGGTTAAGATTCTAGAGCCGACCGTAGGTACGGAGCGCCATGCTCTGCACGTGATCGGTAGAACTACCCTCTCACTTGGTGTTCACTCCAAGTCACTTGAAATTCTCGGTACATCCGCGGTCAAGCGTTGGGACGTAGATGGCGGCGGTGTGTTTACCGGGTACGCCTCTAACGGCACCTCTGTTCGTACCAAGATGAGCACCGCCGAGGAAACTACTGGTAAGCTGTACTCGGATGCTTACACTGCTACTACTAAGCACGCAGCGTACCTTTGGCAGGGCAGCGAGCGTCTATCCATCATGGCGGAGGGCTACCTTCGATTCGGGGACGCCATCCGTCAAACAACCGTAGGTGCGGCGGGAACCGCTTCGGCGTTGCCATCCCAGCCCACCACCTATATTCAAGTAAAAACCGCCGCTGGTTCTACGCTGGTTATTCCGGCTTACCTTGCGGCCTAACGAGGGGTTATACAAATGGCACAGTCGGACGCAATTCTTGCCCTTATCGCGGAACTCTACGCTTCTGCCGCTTTGAAGGACGAACAGATTAAGAACTTGTTTTCCCAGATGGAGAACAATCAGCCTGAGGGCGAAACCGAAGAGGCGTAAATGGTTAACCGCGGCTTAGCGCCTTTTGACCCATCATCACCCGTGGGTCAGTTTCGTGTGCTCTACGGGGACGTGAATTATGTTCCTCTTGACCCTGCCGAGGTGGGCTACGGTAACTACGCCGAACTGTCGGACCTGGAAATCGAAGGGTTTTTGGCATCCGCTAGCGGCTCTACCTACCGGGCGATCGGTAACTATTACGCGGCTCTTGCGGGAAATGCGGCGAAGGCATCGTCGTCAATTAAAGATTTGACGCGGGCCGCATTGAGGTAGTATTAAATAAAACGCCCCTCGCGGAGTACCAGTCCCAGGGGCCGTAGGTTGAAAGGAACCCACATGGAAAATACTATCACGGGAAGCGTATATGGCCTGTTTTGTGCTTGTCCCGACTGTAAGTTAAGACGCCCAGGAGAGATACGTTACGTGGGCATAACCGTGAAAACTCTCCATCATCGTCTTCGCGCTCATATTAATGAGGTGGGAAAAACCCACAAGAACAATTGGATATCCAAGCACGGACGAGACAATATTCGATTCGTGCTTCTTGATACCGCAAACTGTATACCAAGTCTAAAGGCTCTTGAACTCGAATGGATCGAACGCCTAGAAACTTTTGACAGCGGTTTAAACGCAACACGTGGCGGAGACGGCGTTTGGGGTCTGAAAATGTCAGATACTTCACGTTCTCTTTTTAGGGAGCGAACTGCAAGACAAATGTCTATTAAGCACCCCCGGGCGCGCATCACAGAAGGAGATGTTAGAGCCATTCTTGATCGTCTTTGGTCCGGGGACCCCGCGACACTGATCGCGCGTGATTACCCCGTAGAGTCCTCCACCATTCAAAAGATATCGGACGGCAAAAATTGGGTTTCTGTACCTCGCCCCATTGGACCTAAGAATAAGCCACGCGACCACCGTTACTGGTAAAATTGGGTAGGAGCGTGTTTATGAACCTTGGAATTTATCCCCCTAACCCCAGCACCGATGTAGGCCAGTTTCGCTATTCACTGCCCGACACAAACGCAGTGGAGGTAGAACCCGGGGGGTGGTCTTACCGCGAGGTTTCTGACGCAGAAGTAGAGTCGTTTCTTGCGCGTGGTGGCGGTTCCGTAAATCGGGCATTAGGACACTATTACCAAGCCCTTGCTGCAAATGCGGCTAAAATTGCTGCCAGCATTTCCGATTACGACCTAAAAATTGACGATACTAAACGAGCCAACGAACTTCGTTTGATTGCCAAGAGTTATTTTGATTTGGCGGATGATGAGGACACCACTGCGGGCGGATCGGATATCTTCGAGGTGTTCAGTATGGTGAGCGAGGGTTCGTGTTGCACACCTGAAGCCGCACCGTACCCTTACTGCGGTTGCCGAGGTCGAAATGTACTCTTTTGAGTCGGAGGATTGGACAGCCCCGATCCATGCCGTATCCACTCAGCCCCGTTTTCAAAAGAGCCGCATCCGAATTGAAGACCACAGCCTTATCGTCCCGGGTGAATATGACGTGGACTCCGGGACCTACACGGAACCGACAGGCGACCCCGTTGTATACGAGGGACAAGCGCGCTTAATCGGTATCCGCTGGGGGACATTCACGGGCGGCGAATCCCAAGCCAACGCCACCACTCTTTCGGCCATCCGCGTGCAAATCCCTAACGCCCGCTTTGATGAGGGCTACGGTGAAGATGAGTACGGCGATGAGTATGCCGGGGGTCTTTCGGGACGAGTCAGACGAGGTTGCAAAATCTTCGTGCTTGAATCACCCAACAACCCCGCCCTGAACGGTTTGATCCTGACCATTACCTCCGACTTGCAAGGCTCTTCCGCTGCGGCTCGCACCTTTGAAGCAGCCCTTGATGCGGACACAACCGTTGTATCAAGTGGGGTCCCGCAAGATGGTTAATTTCACCAACGGACGCCAACTCTACGAATGGGTTGAAGACAAATTAGACCGTCTTACCGATCAGGCAAAAGACGCCATTCGGGAAGGTGCAAAAGAGGGTGAAGACCTGACCAAACTGCATATCGAAACCCGCGGTACGGCTAAGTCAGGTAAGCAGGGCCGTATCGACACGGGGCGAATGCGAGATGCCGTATCTTCCCGGGTGGAAAAGGATACTCCCGAGGAAATCGAAGCCTCATTCGGATGGCTGGATGATCGGGCCAACTACTTCGGACTACAAGAACGCGGCTTCACCCATATTTCAGGCGTGAACGTGGAAGGCATGTTCGCACTCTCGGATGCTGCGGACCAAGTTGTTCGGGACATTGAGCGGAAACTAGGCAAGGCGGTAAAAGATGTATAGCCTCGAACAAGCCCAAGAGGCGATTCTTACTTTTATCGACTCCGAGTTTGCCCAGGACGTACACGAGCAGTCCATTTCCGATGAGCGTCTTGTAAGCCGCGATGCCCAAGGAAAACTAAAGCCCTACATCGCCGTGGACTTTGGGGATACTGCGGAAGCAGGCGCACGCACTTTTGCAGGCCCGAGAAGTTACGATTACGCCCTCACCATCCGGTGCCGTGCCATTGCCCCAACCCCTAAGATCGCGCGTCAACTCGGCAACAAACTCGTCAATAAGATGCTGGGGTTTTCAACCGACTGGTCCGGGGGGGTCACTAAGAGTCGTGCAGCGGGGCTTTTCCCAATTACGACTTCTAACATGGCAACAGAAGCGTACCAAATGGCTGTTGGCTTTAATTTGACGCTCCAATTACAGGAATACTGATAGAATTGAGTGAGATGAAGATTGATTTTGTACCCGTAAGAAACACCGAAACCGGAGAGGTTGGTCGGATTTCTCGTCGTCTGTTCGAGAACCCTGCAATCAACCGGGACGGTATTCTTGTGGAGGTTGAAGCGGATGCAAAACCGTACGTCAAAGAACTTTATACCGCAAAGCCCCGTACCAAGGACGCAGACAAGTCCAAGGCGTCTGAAAAAGAGGTTTCTGACTAATGGCTAATTCCCGGCTAATTGAAGATGTTGTATACCGGTACTACATCGCCTACCCCGAGGCTTTTGCGGACCTTACGAACATCACCTCGGCTGAACTAAACGCCAACCCGACGAACGACGAGTCCGGTCTCATTTGGAATATCACTTGTGCGATTTCAACTGATGGAACCACGTTCAACCTGGATGAGCCGGACTACGACGAATCCACGTCATTCTGCCAGAAGGCGGGTGCGCGTGAGCCGATGGCTAAGAACGCTGACGTGGTATTCGAGTTTTTCCGTGCCACCTCCGAGCAGTCCACGATTAACCCGGCCCGCATCAACTCGGCAACTATTGCCCAGCACCTTCTCACCTGGCGTGGTCAGGAAATGATCGCCATTATGTCTATCGGTAAGGCGGATGACGCCCCGTTTGCTGAGGGCGATGAAATCTCGGTTGTTCAGGTTGCTACGGACAACGCCACGACCAACTTCGGTTCGGGTGAAAACGTCACCATGGTACAGTCGTTCGCCCAACGAGGCGTGTGGTGTTTTGAGTGGCCCCTAGCGGCGTAAGTATTCGATAAGCCCGGCAATCCGCCCTGCGTCTTCTTTAAGGAGGCCCAGGGCGGTGTTGCACCCATTGCAAAGCCAGCCTCGTACACAATTGCCGCAAGCCTTCTTTCCACCCCGTAAAGATGAGGCCTCTTTGCAACAAGAGTGGTCATGGTCGATGTGAAGCTTTTCTTCCGAAGTGCACCCCGGGTTATAGCAGTGATAGTTCTCCGGCAGCGACATTTGAATAAATTGTTCCGCCGTTAGACCGTATCTCCAGGATTTTTGATAACAACTTTTGCACACTGTGGACCACTTCATCATGTATTTATCGCAATGACTTACAGCGCATTCAGGGTACTTTTGAGGTTTATTAAGTGACCCATGCCGGTACATTCGGGTGTAGTGGGCCTGGCACCAAGTCTTGGAAAACTGCTCTTTGGAACATTTTGGTGCCGTACACAGTTTTTGCGGTGTTAGATCGCTCATTTTTCCTCCTGTGCAAAATCTTATCACAGTTTCGCTGTAATGATAAACTGGTTATAAGGACTTTTTAAGGAGCTATATCTTGGCCGGAATCGATTACGTCAAGTTGCGAGCCAATCTCGACGCTTCTGTCGTTACCCCCTACATTGGCCCCTCTGGCGGCACCACGCTCGGTATCACCGACATTCATCAGCCCCTTCCCGCTGAACTAAACAACACGGGTGGCACGTCCGCAGTCATTATGGCCGCTGAGGCTATTAGCTGGGCGGACTGGGACTTCGGTGTCAGCGAGTCCGAGACGAACAATGAGCCTTCAATGGCGGATATCTCCACCTATGAAGAGTTCGGCCAGTACAACTACGGCGGCGGAATTTCCTTCTTCCAGCCCCTTGAAAACGATGACCCCTCCAACGTCCTCTCGGTTGTCAAGGAACTGACCAAGGTTGATCTTAACCAGGACATCGCTATCCGAGTGGATGGCAACAAGTCCAACGCCACCCCTGCGGCCAACGGCGACTACATTTCGGTTTTCCGTACGACTTCAACCGCTGTGGAGAACCCCTTCACCCCTGGCGAGTCCAAGCGCCGCACCGTAACCTTCGTTGAGAACGGTGATTTCGCTCACTACACGGTTGTCGGCCCCCACACCCTTGTAGCGGTTCCTCCCGCAACTGCCCCCTGGGCTTCGGGCAAGAAGGCGCGTCTTCGTGTAACCGTTCAGGGCCGCGACTACACCAACGCTACCCCGATTCGCTTTACGTCCAGCAATTCAGCAGTCGTTGCCATTGGCCCGGGCGGCGTCTACACCGTCACTGGCGCGGCAGGTACTTCGGCCACGATTACGATTACCGACACTGACGCTAACACCACGACCACGGTAAATGTTACCGTGACTGCGCCGTAGTAAACTAGAAGAGTAGCAAGATGGCCCCTGGCTGGTTAATTCTGGCTGGGGGCCTCCACTATTAAACGAGGGGTTTAATGATGACGGAACTTGATCCGCAAACTTTCAACATTGCCGATATGTTCACCGGGGCGGCTTTTCCAAAAGAGAGCGTCACGATTTACACGAATGAAGAAGCCGGGTACAAACTCGACAAACTCAACAAGCGTATTGCCCGAGAAATTGGTGTCGGTGCCGACGAGACTCTAACCGAACTCGAAGAAGAGGCTAAGGCCCTTCTTGAAATCGTGAATAAGTCTCGGTACGTGTTTCACATGACGGGCGTATCCCGGGATGATCTTAAAACCATCGCGGAGAAGGCCCGACAGGCGCACCCTTCAAAGTACGGAACCTTCGGGCAGGAACTTCCCAACCCCGAGCAGGACGACTACTTCTCGAACCTTTTGTGGGCCATTCATACTGAGCGTATTGAAGCACCCAATGGGGCCATGATTACCGCCCCCGACGACTCGCAGATGAAGATTATCCGCACCAACCTTTCCAAGTCGCAGCAGGAAAAGATTGTGGCTCAGATCGATGACTTTGCGTCGGGTTCCGCCTCCGGTTTTGAAGCTGCGGCCCAGGAAAGCGATTTTTTATCACAGCCCTGACCCGGGGGGCATCCCGAGGGTTCGTACCGGCAATCCGGGCAGGTAGGGCTTACGACAAGCGGCCATCTTCGTGTGTTATCGGGGACGATTGGGTTGGGCACCGTGACCCTGTAACGGGTGAGCCTTTCGGTAACAAAACCGATTGGACGGACTGGGATTACGCACTTATGTTTGCCGTTCAAACGATTGAGGACTTCACAAACCCGGACGGATTGCTTGCCTGGGAAATTGATGAAGATGAAGTTCGTGTTGATGCTGTGAAAAAGATCAACAAATTCGAAGCTGTTAAGCAACGTAAAACGGGCGGGGAAAAGTACAAACCCACTCCGGGTGAGTACTTCGTCCCTGTGATTCGCCCCCCTCGCGGTAAAGATCGCCACCAGACAATTGCGGAATGGCGCGAGAATTCGCTTACCGAAGATGATTAAATGCCCTTAACTGATAAACTGGATAGAGAGTATTTTACCCCTGTACGGATAGAGGATTAAGTGGCGGACGCGAATCTTGATATTCTGCTTCGCCTGGCGGTACAGGGCGCTAAGGGTTCAAAGCAGGAACTAGAAGGCGTTCTTTCTGCGGCGGAAGGACTTTCCCGCGAGGGTCGGGTTACTGAAAAGGCTTTAGAGGCCACCACCCGGGCAGTAAACCGTGCGGGGGACGCGGCTAAGTCAACCGGGTCAGAGTATAACAATTTCACCAAGGGCTCAACGGCTCTCAGGTACGCTAACTACGACATTGCCAACACGATGTTCACCGTGGCGGGGGCCTTTACGGCTGCGGGCGCTGCGGCGGCGGTGGCGTTTGCAAGCCAGGAAGCGGCGTTCACAACCGTTGAGCGCATTGTGGGCGGTTCGGCATCCGAGGTTGCAAAACTACGTGAGGAACTGCAAACTCTTTCCACTGAAATTCCCCGTTCTTTCAACGACCTCTCTAGCGTTGCCTCTCTTGGTGCGGCCCTCGATATCCCGGCTAAGTCTCTAGATGAATTCACCCGAGTTGTGGCTACGTTCGCGGCTACCACCGGCGTTACTGAAGAGGCTGCGGCTACGGGCTTTGGTCGAATTGCCCAGTACCTAAAGGTTCCTGCGGAGGAATTTGACAAACTCGGTTCCGCGATTCTTAAGGCCGGTAACATCTCGGTTGCCACTGAAGAGCAGGTTCTAAAGTTCACGCAGACTTTGGCTCCGGCGGCTGCGCGTGTAGGATTCGCTACGGACGAAACAATTGCTCTTGGTGCGGCTCTTGCCTCCTTCGGTAACATCAACGTTGAAGGTGCGGGTTCCGCCCTCTCCCGTATCACCAACCAAATTGAGCGTGCAACGGCTGTTGGTGGCGAGGAACTAGACCGGTTCGCTTTGGCTGCGGGTATGTCGGCAGAACAGTTCCGTATCGCCTGGGAATCGGACGCGGGTGGTACGTTCAACGCCATCCTAAAGGGTATCGGCGGGGTAGAAAACCTCACTATCGCACTGGATAACCTGGGCATCCGTAACGAACGTGACCGTCGTGTTGTCCAGGCCCTTGCTCAGAACTACGGATCTTTCTCCAAGATTCTCGGTGACACGTCCGCGGCATGGCGTGAAGGTACGTACATGTCCGAGGCGTACGGACTTGTGCTGGATGACCTTAATTCCAAGTGGCAGATTTTCGTTAATGCGGTAACCAACGCGGCTGCGGCTGTAGGGTCTGCGGCTGGTCCCGCCCTGAAAGACCTTCTCGATATCTCCACTCAGCTACTTGTGAAGTTGGCTGATTTTGCAGGCTCCGGCGCGGGTCAAGCGATGATCCGCTTTGCTACGGGTGTCGGTCTCGTCGTAACCGCTTACGTTGCTCTTCGGGGGGCTATCGCCCTCGCAACCGGCACGCAACTTGCCCTCAACTTTGCTTCTGCGCAATTGGGCGGTGCGGGCATCCTAGCGGGTATTCGAGCTTACATCACGGCTCTGAGTGGCGTTACGGGGGCCGCAACCCGAGCAACTCTCGCCACTCGGGCAATCGGTGTTGCAGCCAAGGGGGCGGTTGGGGCTGTGGCTATTGCTGCGGCGACCGTTCCCGGCTTTTTTGATGTGGTGGTATCTGCGGCTAAAACTGCGGGGGCGGCAATGGGTGTTGCAGCCACAGGTGTCATCAAGGGTATCTTCTTTATCCTCTCTCGGGCTATTGATGGGGTTGTTCAGTTCGCGGGGATCGCCGCACAAGCGTTCGCAGATGTTGTTTCCATCATCGACGGGGGCGCTGCAAAACAGGCAGTCTCCGGGTGGCTTAAAGATGCTTCCGCTAACGCCCTCGCCTTCGGCAGTACCGTTGACTACGCCTTTAACGCGGCTGTTTCCGATGTTGCCAAGTACGGCAAAGAGACGGGTGACAACTGGAACAAAATGCTTGCGGGCTTCCAATCGAACACCGAAGACTCGACCGCAAACGTTGACGACCTTCTCGGTTCTTTGGAAGACCTGGGAACCGATGGGTCAGACGCACTTGATGACCTAGGCGGTAGCGCACAAAAGAACCTCCGCACCCTGGCAGACTATGCAGGCGACCTCTCTGGCGTTATCTCCCGAGCGTTTGAAATTCGCTATAACCCTGGCGCAACCCTCGACGCTATCGCAACCTCTTTCCAGTCCATTCGAGATGCTGCGGACGATGCGGCCAAGAACATTCGTACGCTGAAGGCGGATATCCAGGGTCTTGAATCCGACCTCAATATTCAACAGCGGTTCCTCAACATCGCTCTTGAATACCGTGACTACGACCGGGCGCAGGCTATTCAGGCCAACATTGCCAAACTACAAGCGGAATTGGCTGACAAAGCGGCAGAACTGTCCAAAGAGCAGGACGCCAACTCCAAGACCCTTGAAGGTAACTCCCGGGCAGCAGTTGCTAACCGAACCACGGTGCGCGACCTTGTATCGCAGTACCAAGCTCACATTAATGCCCTTGCATCCTCCGGGCTCTCCCAGGAAGAACTAGCGCGTCAAACTGAGGTTCTTCGTCAGGACTTTATTAACCAGGCAACTCAACTTGGTTTCAACAGAAGCGAACTAGCCCTTTACGAACAGGGGTTCCGGGACGTAAGTGTTGCAATTGCGGGCGTTCCCCGTAACATCGACATTGCCGTAAACGCGGACCCCGCTATCCAAGCGCTGAACGAATTCGCCGCCCGAGCACAGGCCCAGATGGGTGGACTCGGTAACTCCCTTGGTCAGTCCCTCGGTGCGGGTATGGGTTCGGGCTTCAATTCCGAACTAAGCAAGATTCTAGCGGAAGCAGCTACGGGCCTTACGAGTGCTGCCACAAGCGCTCTTCGTATTCTTGACCCGCGTTACCGTGCAAACGGCGGGGGTTCAGGAACTCGTAACGGCTTTGCAAACGGTGGCTACACAGGTTCAGGCGGAAAGTACGAACCGGCGGGTATCGTCCACCGGGGTGAGTATGTCGTTCCCAAGCACCAAGTCAACCAGCGTACGGGTCTTCCCTATGCGGATGCCCTCGGCAAACTTCAAAAGGGTAGCCCTGGACGTTCGGGATACGCGGGCGGTGGCTTTGTATCTGGCGGTGGCTTTAACGGCATCATCCAAGGTCTTTCCCCAATGGCTATGCAGCAATTCATGGCAGCACTGCAAAACAACGTGTACGTCGGAAATCAGCAAGTAGCTAATGCCGCAAACACCGCAAACGCACAGGCAACGAACACGGGAGCGTGGTAATGGTTCGCTTAACCCGTAAGAACTTCTGGCTGGACGTAGAAGGCGGCTGGAAAGGTTGGATTCGTACCCCTAACCGCGGGGCCGATTCATCACCTACCGGGTGGGCGGTCGATGGCACGCTCCTTAACGGTGGTGGCTACGCTTTGAACTCTTTCGGCTCCCACAAGCGCTACACCTATGCGTGGCCGGATTCATCCCCCCGCCAAGAGGCGCAGTTCATGAAAAGCCTGGCGGATGGCACGTACGGGCGCGGACTTATCCACTTTATTGAGCCCACCCTATACGACCAAAACATTCTCCCCGCCCGGGTGGCTGACCCCTCAATGGCCGTGGATGACGAGGGTGCGTCCTTGGTCTACGGCTACGATCCTTCTGGGGTAGCAACAAGTGGGTGGGAGACTAACCTTCTACCGCTTACATCAGCGTACTACAATCTCTTTGGCGTCGAGACGGGTTACCGCGGATCGTCCGACACCGCTTATGTGCCGGTTCCCGAAGGCTACACGCTTTTCCTTGGTGCGTTCTATTCTGCGACTGGTTCAGGCGGTATCTACGCCCGGGAGGTGCTGTCAAATGGCGTTGAGGGGTCAGACACAGCCCTTACACCGCTGTCTAATGATTCATCCGTTGTGACCGCGGATTCTTTCTCCGGTATTCGCGGCATTCGTATTTGGCTGGGTAAGACCGCTTCGGGTGCTGCAACCGTTACTGCAACGGCTCTTATTGGTAGACTGGTAAAGAGCGAAATTCTTGATTCTGCTCCGGGTTACGGTGAGGGTGGGTACGGTGAAGAACCTTACGGCGGTGTATACCTTCCTGAATGGGTTACAGCAGGGCCTTGGGTGGGCGGTATGGGCCACAGTGGGTGCCGGTTTGTAGGAAAGCCCTCCTTCGTCTCTAATACGGGTGTAAACGGTGGGCAGGTCGGCTATTCCGCCACCTTCCAAGAAGTGGGCTCGTGGCTATCGGGCTAGGAGAGAAGTAATGGGTTTTCGAGTTGATATCGGCGGCAAGGTCTATGAGGCACAGGACTGGACCGTTCAAGAAGCGGCCACACCTCTCGCAGCGGGGGACTCGTCCGGGTCTACGGGCTCAATCGACCTGACCTTTCCCTTTCTTGACCCCCAGATTCTTCCCGAGCACCCCGTAAACATCTTCGGCCCTGAATGGTTTATTGACCAAGAAGTTCGCCTGGCGGATTCTCGTAAAGGCTTTACCCTCGGCAAAGTTGAATCCGTACGCCGCGGGGACCAGCAGGGAACTTACACGCTGTCATGTGCCACCCGGCTGGGGGAACTAAACGTTTACGGTGTCCAAGCGCAGCCTTTTGTGGGGACTCTCCGCAACGCTTTTATCTATTACCTCTCGCTAGCTAACATTTCCACCGACCTTTTCATTGATGACGTTATCGGTGACCGTCCTGTCGTATTTCCGGGCTGGAACGGCGAATTGTGGTTCCACTTGAAAGAGATGGCCGTTTCCCAGGACTGCGACATCTCGCTTGTGTCGGGAATTATCCTACTTCGACCCATCCGCGCCCGTGTAGCAACGCGAGGTCGCGACATTGACCGAAGCCGAGATGTAGGGGGTGGAACCCTCGCACGCGCGGTTGAGGTGTACCGCTACGACTCGCAGCCGATCACAAACGAACTTGTGTACCCGCCTGGGGGCTGGAAGCCCGAAACGGAAGTCCTCAACGTCAACGCGGGTGAGGAATCGGAATATGTGCTTGAACTGTCGGCGTCAGTATCTTCCGTTCAACAACCTGTGATGCAAACATTCGTAAGCGAATACTACAACCTCTCTTCTGTTTATACGGTTGTAGCGAATGACGGTCTGCCCGTGCCGGTAGCGGCGTGGAATGGTAATGGTGGCTCCCTTACCGTTACCGTGGAGCCAGACACTGCCTCTTTGCGCGTGAAACTAAAAGGCCCCACTGGCTTGCCTACAGTTTCGGGTGGACCTGCAACGAACTTTCAAATTGCTTTGGCCTCTGATACAACGGGTAACCGCTACTCTACATTGCGTATCGTTGGTTCTGGGGTTTCATTCAACAAGCAAAAAATCAGCGTACGGACGACTGTACCCCCTGGGAAAACGGCGACGGAAGTGGGGGTAACCATCGACAACATTTTCATCAACACCCTTGACGACGCCTACCGGGCGGGTACGAGAGCAGCTAAGCGCTTCAGCGGATACTCACCTACATTGTCGGGAAGTGTTACGGCCATTAACCGGCGGGGTGATTCGGGTGTTGCAGACTACCCCACCTACGGAGACGTTCGTAACACCCTGAATGAAGAATTAGCCGCCCCCTCTTACGGTGAGGTGCAAGACTACTACAATCAGCAGCTAGGGCTTGTAACTTACTACGACGTAGACCAATACTGGTTCTCTTTTATTCGCGATTCCGCTGTCAACCAGGTATTCGGCAACGTTCAAGGCTGTCGCATTTTCGACAAGAAATCCCGGCGTTGGTACCGAATCCGTTCGGGAACGCTGACACCGCCCAATATTCAGCAGTTCGAAGCAGACGATGATTTGGTATTTGCGGACATGGAAGAATTTTTTATCGGCAAGACGTACGCTCAGGTTCAAGCCCCCAGGGTAGGTCTTACGTACAAGCAGGAACAAATGGCGGGGCTTTATGAGTGATGTTTTCCCGCGCCGAAATCTGGGGTCAGCAGAATACTGGGGTCGCACGGTTGAAACCCGAATCCAGGGTGTCGAAAAAACAAAGGCGTACGGCGACCTAATCCAAGCAGGTTCTAATCGAGGTGTCGTGGCTTCGGCTTCCGAGCTTTCTCGAAACATTGAACTTCTTCAAGAACAAGCCGCCGCAACCCAAGCCCTCATCGACGCGACCCCCGCTACCGGATCAAACGGAGCATTCGTATCTAACTTTTCTCTGTCGCCTGGGTGGCAAACGGTTCTCGTTACGGCTATTCCCCCTATCGGGGACCGAAAGCTTATCGACGTGTTCGCGATGGCAGTATGTCGAATCGTTGACCCCGGTACCGGCGGGGGGTCTACCGGTGGTTTTCGTTGGCCCTACCCCCCCTCGACAGTAACAAGTGAGTACGGCCCGCGAGATGGTCGTATGCATGAGGGTATTGACTTCGGCGTTCCCGAGGGTACCCCCATCCCCGCATCCAACGCGGGAACCGTGACCGGGAACGGCTACGGCAGCGGTACCGGGTATTACGTAGACATTACTCACCCGCAGGGCATTCGAACGCGCTACTTCCACATGGTTGCACAGTCGGATGTGGCAATTGGTACGGTGGTGTCAAAAAGTCAGGTTATCGGCTTCGTAGGCAATACCGGTAACTCGTTCGGCGCACACCTTCACTGGGAGACAATTGTCAACGGAAGTCACTGGAACCCGCGAGACTTCATGGCTGTTTACGGTGACGGTGGCTCTAGTACGCCAGGCGCGCCCTCATATGCACAGCCTCGCGCTCGAATGTATCTAAACGGTATGCCTTCCGTGGAGTTCTCACCCCACCGCGACTTGGCGGCAAATTCGGTAACCTTGAACCAGCTTTTCCCCCTGCATCAACTTTCGGACTTCCCCAGCCAGGAAGGCCAAGCGGACGCCGAACTACAACTTTTCTCTCAAACGAGCGTACCGGCTAATGCAGGTAACTTTGCCCGCCTTACGATGGAGGGAATTTTTCGAGCATGAACCATAAAGATGTTTTTCCCCGCCGAAACCTGCCTGGGGAATCCGAGGTATGGGGCCGGGAGGTTGAGGAACGAATTCGTGACCTAGAGTACGGGATTTTGGGTCAAAGCACCAATGTAAAAAGCGACAACCGTGCCAACGCTTCTAATTTCCAAGAACTGGCGCGTCAAATTTCCCAACTGCGCGATAACCAATCCCGACTGGACGCCGCAATTAGGGCGGTACCCAAGTCCCAGCAGTCTATTGCATCTGCCGCTAACTTCTCGCTGGGCGGGGGGTGGAATACCGTTGTCACTACTTCGATCACCGTTCCCACGGGGGTTAACTATGCCCGCATTGCCGCGTATGGATCGGGTCAAGTTGTGAGTACGACCACTACTCAAAACGTGGAAACTCAATACCGCGTCGTTATACCCGGGATTGGAGAGCAGCCCGCCGCTCCGGGGCCGTGGGCCGTGGGATACGGGGATTTTCGAACAATTCTTTTGCCCTCTTACGCCTGGGAGTCAGCGGTTACCCCCGGTCAAGTCCTCACCGCACAATTTCAAATCCAGCCTACAGACCCGGGCGCGTATTCCAGCCCTAACGGTAACTCCTATGCGGTCATCACTTTACGAGCGACTTTCACAGGCTGATGCTGGTAAAATTAACTAGGAGGACATAAACTTATGGCAACTACTTCCCCGGATAACATTTGGACACCTGATTCAGGCGATGACTACGCGCTGACTGTTGATCTTGCAGCAACCGCCGATACCATCCAAATAGCCTTGAACAACCGAAAATCCAATGCGGTCACTCAAACGGGGGTTTATTCGGATACTGGTGGTATCCTCAACGCATCTGGGGTGTCTACCTGGACACCTATTACCCTAGCGGGAACTTTCAAAGCCGGGGATTCGCTCAATGTTTTTTCCAGTGTTGCACTCATTCAAAATGCATCTGTGTCGATTGCGGGTCGTATTCGAATTACAATGAACGGTAGCGACATCATTTCTCGAAGGTGGCACAACCAGGGACGAACGGGCCGGTTAGATGTTTCCGTTCTGGTACCTTACAGCCTACCCGCAGACGTTTCTAACCCCTCTATTTCCGTTGTACTCGAAAGTGATCCAAGTTCATCAGGGCCTATCGAGGTTTGGAACGGTTTTGTTTCCGCGAGTATTGGGCGTAATAGCTAATGATCGGCATTGCGGGTACGATTTCACTTAATGGTAATAGAGGGCGCGCCACCCCTCAGTGCGTATGGTCTATTCACCGTATTGACGCTCAACTAGGTCGTTACCTGGATATCAACTCTGCTTGGCGTGATCCGCAAGAGCAGGAGCGATTTTACTCCGCCTACCGGAACTACGTCAACGGTAATGGACCGTGGGCACCTATCGCTCTTCCGCCCGAGCAATCGGTTCACTGCAAAGGTGAGGCAATTGACACGGACGACAACAATTCGGCAATGACCCGTATCCTAAACAATAACGGGTGGTTCCACACGGTTTATCGCAACGGTGTTCTTGTTGAACCGTGGCATTACGAGTACGATTATAAGCGAGACAAGTTTTTTGGTGGACAACCTTCGGGTTCAGGTTCCACCCCTATCGAAGAGGAAGATATGACTCCTGACGAGAGTGCCCGCCTTAAGAACATCGAAAGCATCCTTGCTAAACTGCAAAATGCTATCCTCGACCCGACTATCGGAATTTCAAAATCATCTGCGGAGGCAAGCGACAGGGCTTTAAACGCTGCTCAGATTTCGTCGGAGGTACGAAACCTTATTAACGACCCCAATGCGGGTATCCTGCAATCACTTCGTAAAATTGAAGGAAACACCGCCCCAAAATAACCAACCCTAGTTCCCTGACCGTCTCCGTAAACGGTTCTCGGGTCACGCTAGGGGAGAAGCAGTTGGCTATCGCTACGGCAATTATTCAGGGTGCGTATTCTCGGAACCTAGGTACTGCGGGCGCTAAGGTCGGCCTTATGACGGCTCTGCAAGAATCGGGCCTTCGTATGTACGCCAACAAGAACGTACCGGAATCGTTGAACTACCCGCATGACGCCGTAGGCTCCGATTACGATTCGCTCAACCCGTTCCAACAGCGCGTGAGGTATTGGGGCACGGTGGCGCAGTTGATGAACCTTGACTACGCCATTAACGCCTTCTACGCCGCTTTGGCCCGAGTACCCGGGTGGTCTGTCATGCGTCCAGGTGTTGCAGCTCAACGTGTCCAGGTGAGTGCTTACCCCGATGCGTACGCGAAATGGGAACAAGCCGCCGACGTATTAATTGATAGACTGGTTTAAGAGAGAAAGGTCACAAAATGGCTGCTGATTCAAGTCTTGGAACTGTTGTAACGAACCCCTTTGTTCGTAAGGTTATCTACGGCATCTACATTGTTGCCGGTGTGGTTCTCGGCGCTATTCAGGTAGGCTTTGCCGCCGCCGAGGGTGCTGGACAGCCTGATTGGCTCACCATTACGCTTGCCGTCTACGCCTTCCTGAGCGTCCCGGTAGGCTCCCTTGCCCTGGTCAACACGACCGCGGGTGAGACTACGACTTCGGACCCCGCTATCTTCACGGGTACGCCGGGTTCAGACTTCCGATAAAGGAAGAAAGAGGGCGATTCGCTACCGCCCACGGTTATAGTGCAGGTCACATCAGCAGAAAGGAGCGTTCTTAAAACCCCACATAAGCGGTTGAAAGGAGCGTGACGCTATCTGCAAAGGCCCGGTAGGATTCTTACACCTACCGGGCCTCTTGCGTATTCTGTTAGACCTTAACACCTACCGCTAATTGAACGAACTGAGTCCAATCAAAGCCCTCCGGCCAGGGTTTGCGAATTCTTTTGCGAAGACCGTATTCAAAGACGGGTTTCCCCTGGTCGTCTAGTTCAAACCCGTCATAACCAGCATCGTTGGCCCCGTCAGTGGAAACGGTCATCGGATCAATTCCGAAAGATCGCAAATATTCCAACGCGGGCTCCGGTGCGGGATGATTCATGAGTTCGAGGGGATCAATTACAATTTCAAGCACAACGGTACCCCCTCCCAACTTGTGCATTTTGAACTGGGCATCTTTGTAGCCGACAGGGACACGACCCTTGGCGTCTGACTTTACGAGTTTCACGCTACCTCCGAGGTGGGATTGTTTGCCCCACTATCCAGTTTATCAGGAAATCTCCCTCTGATTGGTAGAGGGGGTTCGAGTGGTGCCGTTTGTCCAGTGTCCACAGTCGAGACATTGGTAACGCTGGTACTCCCCCTGAAGGCTGCGGGCTGTTCCACGCTTTTGAAGATTGAAGGAGGCACATGTGCGGCACCTGTCTTCGCCCTCCTTAATGGGATGGGGGATCTTCATCCAGCCTTGCAGCTTGTAGAACAACTCTTCGAGAAGGTCTACGTCCTGCTTCTGGTAGCGGCGCATCTTCCGCCACGCAGCCTCGTCCCCGGCCATAACGCCTTTCCACAGGTCAAACCCGCCAGTATCGACCTTCTTTCCGACCCCAAGTTCCTGAGCTACAAAGTCCAGCTTGTTAGACGCAAACGCAAATCGCAACTTAGCCAACTTCATTAGGTCAAGTTCTTTGTACGGTGCCGGCGGGGTGAGCCCGTGCTTGACAAACTCGGTATTGGCCTTCTTCGTGTCGAAGCGCTGACCATTCCACGACACCACCATATCGGCTTCGGTGAGCAGGTCCCGGAGCACGGTGAGCATTTCTACATAGCCCATGCGCTGATCGTAAACCTTGGTGGGCTTTCCCAGCCACTTAGCCCCGAAGCACAGCATTTCCGAGGGGTTAATGACCATGTTCGTTGGAATGAACTTCGGCCACAGCCCCCAACTGTAGACCTCCATCGGGGTATTTTCCAGGTCCCAACACAGAACGCGAGAATCAGTCATCATAGGCCTCGTTCTTCTGGTTCTCTACTTGACGTTCGTATAACTCGTCTTCAGTTAAGCCCGTGCCGTTGTCAAAGTAACCCAAAAAGATGCCGAGCACTCCAATTTCATCATCGGGGTCAAAAATTACGTGACGCTTCATTAACCCTCCCGGGTATAGCCTATCAGTTGATTCTAAGCGGGTGCTTGTAAGATGGAAGAACCCCTAAAATCTAAGGAGCCCTTCTGTGGTCGAAATCTTCTCAACTCCGTCTTGCCAAGGCTGCCGTCTATCGAAGCGACGCATGGACGAACGGGGCGTGAAGTATGTAGAAACCGATCTAAGCCGGGACGAGGCCGCTATGAGCCGTGTCAAAGCCCTAGGGTACAACTCCGCACCGGTTATTATTGCGGGTGAACAGCATTGGTCTGGTCTACGCCTTGACCTTATCGACGCTCTTTAGCCACGCGGCGTAGGTGAGTGGGAATAGCTCGGAGATGTGGGTTTCTATTCTTCGAGCTACTTCCGTAATTTCGTGCTGTGGGTGCCCGTGTGAGCCGTTACGCTGACTCAGGACGTAAAACCACGCGCGGAGGTTTCCCGAGACGTACAGGGACGTATACAGGCCCTCTGGGAGCACACTACGGGCTACTTCCTTGGCTACCCCGTCTGCAAGTAGCGCCTGATACTGCTCGGTGGCCGCAATCGCAACGTGTCGAATCTGGGTAACGGTTCTAAACGACAGGAAGTTCTTTTCCTTATCGTCCGGGTGTCCCATATTCGGTCGCGCGGACGTACCCTTGTTCACTAGCGGGCGGTCCTCGTCGGGAATCCAGAACACGGGGTCAGCCGCGGTATAGCGACCAGACTGCACAGAGAACGACAGGTGGCGGTGGCGAGTTAGTTGACCTAGGACAAACAGTGGAACCTCTAGCCGGAAAGTCGCACCCAAATGCTCGAACGGTGCCCAATGTCCCTCAGAAACAAGGTAGTTAATCAGCCCTGTCAGTCGCTCGGGCTTTAGTTCCTGCTCCCCGGTTGACACCCGCGCAGCAAGGGCCGCAAAGTGATCCGTTCCCCACGACTGAAGCAAGTCAACGGTCATATCTGATCTAAAAGCTGGCGTCATACTTTGATAGTCCATTTCTGTTCATTTAGGGCCGCCTCTAGTGCCCGGTACGCTTCCTCAGCGGTCTTGCCCTCGCGCTCGATGAAGATATTTTCGCCCGTGCTGAGACTGCCCTTTGCAGCCGCGGTCCACCAACGGGATACTATGTTAGACCCGTCAGTCAGACTATATCCAGAGTTGTACTCTTCGTTTAGAAAGATGTGTTCACGATCAATCGTTTTCACGGTAGTAGCCTTCCAGCCGCTCCAAAATTGAATCAATTGTTTCGGTCAACGTACGACTCCTTTGCCGCCTGGATTGCCAACTCTTCCGTCCGGTAATTGCTATCAGCACCCCACGGAGCACCATTAACGCTCATCGTGTAGTCGTACAGGTACCCGTCATTCTCCCAGACGGTAATATCAAGCCGTGCCATTGGTAAGTTCCCCCACGTCTTTTTCCACCGACCGCACAAGTTCCTCGCGCACAACGTCTACGCATTCTTTCAGCGGGTAGAGAAGCGCAAATGAGCCTTCGGGCTTATGCACCAAAAGGTCTGAAATGTTAGCCTCCGCCACAATCCGCTTCATAAGTGATTTAAGAAACGCCTTCATGTAAGCCGGGTTTGAAAGGCCCTCGCCCAAATTCTCAAACATCTCGTCAATGTCTTCAAAGGATTGCCAGATCGCCAATCGGGCTTGTCCTAGGGCTTCTTCGTTCTGTTCTCCAAACAGGTTCATCAGATAATCCCACGCTCAATAGCCCACTTCAATTCCGCCATCAGCTTCGGGTAGGCGTGAATGCTCTCCACGTACTCTAGAACGCGATCCACGCCCTCCCGGTAGCCCTCAATTTCTTCCGTGCCTTCTCCGCCCGCCAGCGGCTCATAGTTGTATCGGGTCATCAGTTCCCCTCCATCCACTCCGACACCATAGCATGTACGCCACGGTGCTTCAACTCACGCTGCAAGTAGGCCAGACCGTGAGCACACGCCGAACGAAAGTCGTCTGCGTCCGTCGTCTCCAGCGCTGACGGAGCTACGTAGAACCCGCTATCTTTCAGGAACTTGTGCTGACGCTTTTTCTTATCCGCCTTATCCTTGCCACCCACAAGATACTGCAACTTCGGATCACGCCAGCGCTTCTCGTTAGGCGAGTAGTCGGGCATAACTTCGAGGGCAAGTAACACACCTTCCCCCCGGAGGGGTTCGAGGCTGTCTGTCGTGTAGGAAAATCCCTGGGTGTTGCGGGCAGTAAACTTCTCCGCGATTACGGTCAGGTTGTCGTACTTTCCGTTTCCATGTGGACGTTTGAGGGTGAAACGCCAAGGCTCTACCACCGGGTTAAGAGAAAACTGAGGGTACTCTTTCAAAACAAAAAATTGCCCAGGCACTTCATCCCACCCGAACCGATAATTGATGAAGTTACGGAGCCGAATCGACCCTCCGCCGAACTGCCACGAACCCTCTAGCCACGCCTCTCGGTCGTTATACGCCAGTAGCGCAACTCCCGAACTCTTACCCGGGTCGATACTAAGAATGTATTGGTCAGTCAATGATCGGCCTTCCTGCCAGATAGCGCTTTAGATCCCAAGGGTACACAATCGGACCCCCGTGTGCAACCTCGCACTTTTTGTCGCCACCGTCATCAGGCCCACCGCACACCATCGTCGTTTTACCGCGCATCCAGTGCCAGAAGTCACCCTCACGGTCGCCCAAAATGTCCATAACTTGCCCAAGAGTGTAGCCCCCTTGGCACTCCGGCTCAATCATCAGTCTTCTCCGCTACGACGTAATCACGCCAAATGCTTAACGCTTCGAGGAACCCGTCAATGTAGGCCAGGTCTTTGTCCTCCGAATCGAATGTATACGTGTTACCCGCTGAATCGGTGACCGTGTAAAAAGCCCCGTTGTAATCTACGTTAGTCAATTTCGAGTTTGTCCTTAATGTGTTTGATGTATTCCTGGGTCGTTAGTACACCCGAAGCATTTAATTGGTTTAGCTCAACCAGGTCTTTAGGAGCGGTACCGAGGTTGGATAAGCGATTCTGAACTTCCTGTGCCCAGTAAGCCATTGAACCCACGAAACCATCTACCTCTAATGGTTCAGGCTCCCCGCTCAACTTACGGAACTCTCGGTCCCACCAGTCCATGTCCTGGTACAAGTCCGAACGTTGACGTGCAGTAAGAACTCGTTTAGTCGTCGGGGGTGTCCAAATGTCGTAAGTTCGATCTGCTTTGTTCTTACGGTCGAGAAAAAGGTTTACCCCCAGACCAACAACCGCGATAACAAGGGGTATAGACGCCACTATCCATTCCATCAGTGACCTGCCGAAAACCAGTCATCGGCGGGTTTGCCCGTGGCCAGGGTGAAGTCAACCGGCTGGGATACGTTAGTGCCGGGGTCGAAAACCATGCTCATCTTCTCCTGAAAGTAGGTGACACCCCAGTCCAAGTCCTTGATCGGAACGCAGATCACTACGGCGTCGTGTACGGTCATGCGGACCCAGCGTATCAGTTCGATGTTGTCGTACGCAATACGAATCAGGCCGTCAAACAGGATTTCTCTTGTACTCGACTGCCCGATGAGCGCCGCAGACTGGTTAAAAGAGCGGTCGGGGTCCACCGTCATCTTTCGGCCCCACCAGTTCGTTACAGAGCCCCTGTCGCCCTCTCGCGTGACGGTTTCTTGCCACATGGTCACCCACGGATACGCCTTTTTGTAGTTGTCGATGTACTCCGCGGCTTCTGCAACCGTAACACCCACCGATGCTGCCAGCTTTCGTGCGCCCACCCGGTAAGCCAGGCTGTGACCGCCGATCTTAGCGATTTGGCGCAGGTTTGTGCGGTCAGCGTAGTAGCGCTCGTTGCCGAAGAAAATCTCACCCGTCAGGTCGTGAGCATCCACACCAGGTGCAAAGCGCTTAGCAAATTCTTCATCCCCGGATACAGCAGCAACAGCACGGGCGTCAGCGGCGGAATAATCCATCTCCACCATCTTTGTACCTGGGTCGGCGATCATGTAGCGCTTCTCCACTGCTCCCGGACCGCGCGCCGTCCACACGGTAAGACCCGGGCGCTGAACAGAGGTACGACCCGAGCGCTGAAGACAAGAGATATCCGGGTGGATACGACCGTCCTCGTAGGTGGAATCAAGGGCAAGTTGAGCAAGTGAGCGCTGACCCTGCAACGTGGCAAGACCTCGGCCCAGTTTCTCAGCCTCCGTGCCTTCCGAGATAGCAAGCATTGTCTCACCAGAGAACGACGGCGCTCCCGATGCGGTACGGCCCCAGGTGTCGTTACCCTCCGGGACAATCCCGAAAGACTCGAACGCCTTGATGATTGCGCCTTTACCCGCATTCGTCTTCCACGGCTGCTTAGAGTTGGTCGGCATATCGAAATCACGAACTAGCCAGTCCATAATCTCTTCACGTTCTTTCAGCAACTCATCCACTCGCTCTTGTGCTTCGTCGGTGTTAACCAGCACACCCGTACGGGAAATCTGAGCGTTGATTGAGTTAACGATCATCTCACGCCAAATATACTCGCCCGAATACTTCTGTTGACGCTGCATTTCGAGCAGAGCCTTGAAGATGTGCCGGGTAGCAATCACGTCCTGCCGCGCGTACGCCAAGAATTCTTCGTCATCAAGCGGAATGAGTGAATAGTCGTAGTCGGCTACCTTGGTGCCCTCAGGTTGGTACTTCTTGGCAAGCTCTTTCAGGTTACCCATCTTGCCCGGGACGCCCAGTTGGTGCGCTTGCTCGTCAAGGCTCAGCCACTTCATTGCCCGCTCAGGCTTTGCCGCATCGAAGACCTCTCGCCCGTCTTTGTTGATGTACTTGTACGGGGCGGGGTTTACAAGCGACGCCATCACGAACGTGTCAATGACTTTTCGATCCAGCGCCATTTGCAGCGGCTCAATGCTGTCTACACCGAAGATCACGGAAAGGTCGAAAAAAATGACGTTATGACCAACTACGTAGTCAGCCGAACGGATCAAATCCTTGACCCACTCCAAATCTTCCGGGGTGTGAACCTCTTTAAGTTCTACAGGACCGTCATTCCACGCATACTGAAATAACCGCACAAATTCATGCGGGGGCATTCCGTATTGCTTACCGGCGTTGCTGGATTCAATATCAAAATGCAGATACTTTTTCATCTTTCGACTTTCACCCCCTTGCGACCTGGGACGTACCCCGGGCTTTTGCGACGTTCGTTCCATTCTCTCCACCAACGTCTATGGCACTCCCGGCAATGACGAGTCTTAGAGCCTTTGGGAATGTACGAGTTTTCTTCTGTAAACTCATGTCCTTCGGAACAATGGGTAACCCGTGGCTTAGGTCCGCGTCCTTTCAAAACCTTATCCCAAGAATTATCGGAAGGTGTCCCCCATTTCAAATGATCGGGGTTTACGCAACCTCGGTTATCGCATGAGTGCATAGCGTAACTTTTATCCCCGCTAGGGGGTTCGCCGTAGGCTGCAATGCAAGCCACCCGGTGGGCGTTGCGGGTTTTACCCTCTACCCTGAACCAGCCGTAGCCCGTCATGCTTGACCGAGATGCAGTCCACTCCCAGCAACCTGTACGCTCATCTACGTCTACCTTTTCCCAGAAACGAGCAGGTAGTCGATCATCCCCAAAATCCATAGCCCAAGTCTAACATAACGTATTGTGAATGACCTGTCACATTCGTCCTCTCGTGTTCCAGCCCGCATCTTTATGGCTGCCTATCTTGCCACGCCGGATAAATTCGTTTAGCTGCCTATTGGTTTCACGGATACGGGCAGCATCCCCGCCCCCACCCACC
>Ga0308159_1000794_pt1 | contig 58043 bp, 41 predicted proteins | sample PhyCR1_FD_201040 | JGI IMG/M metagenome (GOLD analysis project Ga0308159, IMG submission 201040) | Phyllosphere microbial communities from UC Gill Tract Community Farm, Albany, California, United States - DLSLC.R1 | ecosystem: Host-associated > Plants > Phyllosphere > Unclassified | place: USA...
TCCACCATGGTGTCGCGCGCGGAGTCGAGGAACAGCTGGGTGTACTTGCGCATCTTGTCCGGCTTGCCGGCAAAGGTCTGCGCCAGCGCGGCGATGTCGAATAGCTCGCCTTCGGCCGGCGGCGCTGACGGCGGCGATGATGGCTGTGATGGCGGCTGCGGTGCTTGGGGCGGTAGCGCTGGCGGCGGCGTTGGCGCGCCTGGCGCAGCGGCCGGCCCGTGCGCCGCCAGGCTGTCCGCAGCAGCGGCCTGCGGCTCAGCCGCCTGCAGCACCACCGCGCCGGCGGCCGTGGGCTGGCCGTCGGCCATGGTGAAGAACGACGGTGGCGGCGGCACCACCGGCCGCAGCGCCGCTTCCGGCGTGGCGGCGCGCTGGTCCAGCCACTTGGCCAGCACCGCAAACAGCAGCCGTGGCGCCACCGGCTTGGTTACGAATTCGTCCATGCCGGCGTCCACGCAGCGCTGCTGGTCGTCGCGGCCGGCGTTGGCGGTCATGGCGATTACCAGGGTGCCGGACAGCCTGGGGTGGGCGCGGATCAGGCGCGTGGCTTCGAAGCCGTCCATCACCGGCATCTGCACGTCCATCAGCACGCAGTCGAAGCGCTCCTTGAGCAGCAGGTCGATCGCCTCCTTGCCGTTATTGGCCACGCACACGGTGGCGCCGCCGTCTTCCAGCAATTCCTGTCCCACCTGCTGGCTGAAGATATTGTCTTCCACCAGCAGGATCGACGCACCACGGATGCTCTCGAACAGGCCCGCCTGCTGCGGATCGTAAGCGTTGGCGCCGTCGCCGCTATCGCCGCCATCAGGTTCGTCGGGCATGGCGCGGGACGGCCGGTCCAGGCGCGCCGTGAACCAGAACGTGCTGCCTTCGCCGAGCCGGCTCTCCACGCCCACCCGGCCGCCCATCAACTCCGCCAGTTGCTGGCTGATCACCAGTCCGAGGCCGGTACCGCCGTAGCGGCGCGTGGTCGAAGTGTCGGCCTGGTGGAACGACTGGAACAGCTGCGCCACCTCGTCCTCGCTCATGCCGATGCCCCGGTCCTGCACCTCGAAACGCACCACCATGTGATGGTCGCGTTCTTCGAGCAGGCGCGCGCGCACGTGCACCCTGCCCTGCTCGGAAAACTTGATGGCGTTGCTGGTGAAATTGATCAGCACCTGCTCCAGGCGCAGCGGATCGCCGCGCAACTGGCGCGGCAGGTCGGGATGGATCTCGTACACCAGCTCCAGCCCGCGCGTGGTGGCCACTTCGCCCAGCTGGCTGGTGAGGTTGGACAGCAGCATGTCGATGGAAAAATCGAGCACCTCGAGGTCCATCTTGCCCGCCTCGATCTTGGAAAAATCGAGGATGTCGTTGATGATGCCCAGCAGGTGCTGGCCCGAGTGATAAATCTTTTGCAGGTAGTCGCGCTGTTTGGGGTGGGTGACCGTTTTCAGCGCCAGGTGGGCCATGCCGATGATGCTGTTCATCGGCGTGCGGATCTCGTGGCTCATGTTCGACAAAAAATCGCTCTTGGCGCGGTTGGCGGTATCGGCCCGGTCCTTCAACTGGTGCAATTCCGTGACATCGGTCGAAACGCCAATCACCGCCGTCACCGAGCGTCCCAGCGTGACCGGCACCCGCACGTTCCAGTGGTACTGCGCCACACCGGCGGGACAGGCGAACTGGGTTTCGCTGGCGCGCTTGACGCCATCGGCAAACACCGGCCGCTCCAGCGCCCACGCGGCATCGGCCTTCTCCTCGGGCATCAGTTCGCGGTCGCGCCGGCCCACGATTTCCGCTGCCGGCAGCCCCAGGTGCTCGGCCATCTTCGGATTGACATAGATGTAGCGGCGGTTCTGGTCCTTCATGTACACGTGCGCGTCGAGGTTGTTGAGCACCGTATCGAGCAGCACGCGGTGCTTGACCGCGCGCCGCCGCGACAGGTACAGCACCGCCAGGTAGCTGTACAGCAGCAGCGTGCCGGCCCCGCCTACCAGTGCGGATGCGAGCGGGAAGTACACATCGAAACCGTTGCGCAGCGCCGTCTTGCGCACCTGGAACCGCGCCTTCCACAAGGCGCCGTTGAAATCGACCGGCAGAACCGACTCGAAATAGTCGCCGTCCGCCAGCGCCGCACCGGGCTGCGCACCGTGTTCGCTGAACAGCAGGCGGTCGCGCGGCTCGATCACCAGCCGGCGGCGGTCGGGATCGACGCTGCCATCGGCGTACAGGTCCAGGCGCACGTCGCGCACCATGGTTTCATCGAGCACGATCTGCATCAGCTTGGCGACCGAAAAATTCAGGCCCGCCATGCCGCGATACGCGGCGCGGCGCTGGGCCGCATCATCCTGCGGCATGCCATCCCGGTACACCGGCAGGCCCATGCCGAACACGCCCCCGGTGCCGGCATGACCGGGAGGATAGGCGCCCTGGTGGGCGACGAAGCCGGCGCCGGTCTCGGGTTCCCAGGTCATCGCCACCACGGCGGGAAACTGGCGCGGCAGATCCAGGCCGGCGACATATTGCTGGAACTGGCGGCGATCGAGCGCGTCGTTGGTCTGCAACAGCGCCGCCAGCCCGCGCGTGACATTGGCGTACGCCTTGATGCGCACGGACATCGCGTACTGGGTGCTGCGGGCCAGGTGATCGAAACGCTGGCGGGCATCGGCATCGACAATGCGGTCGCCCACGCAATATGCGGCAACGCCCACGGCCATTGCCAATGCCCAGCCGGCGCCCCAAAGCAGCAGGCGCGCGCTGTTGACAGATTTCCTGTTGTCAATACCCGATGTGAGCATGAGATCGCTTCTCGAATGCAAAAAGTTGCAGCGGAAGCATACTATTAATGCCGAAATGAAACCAGTGGAAGAATTGGTGAGAATTGGGCCATTCAGGCGGCGGCAAACGCGATGGTCACCGCCAGGCCGGCGCCGTTTGCTCCGTCATCGAGCGAAATGGTCGCGCCGTTGCGGGCGGCCGCCCGTTCGGCGATCGCCAGTCCCAGGCCGCTGCCCGACTGTTCCTGCCCCAGGATCCGGTAAAAGCGCTCGAACACTTTCTGGCGCAGCGCCGCCGGAATGCCCGGCCCCTGGTCGGTGATGGTCAACCGTGGTCCGGTACCAACTTTGGCCTCCTCCAGCCGGATCGCGATGCGGCCGTCATCCGGTGAATATTTCACGGCATTGCCGATCAGGTTGTCGAGCATGGCGCCCAGGCTCTCCACGTGCAGCGGCAGGTGGCAGGCCGGCGGTGCGGAAAATTCGATCTCGATATTGCGGTGCAGGGCCAGCGGCACCGCCATCGCCAGCCGGTCGCGCACGAATCCGCCCAGCTCCAGCAGCGGCAACGGCTCGCCTTCCGGCCCGGCGCGCATGCGCTCGAACGCCAGCAGCTGGTGCACGGTGTGGGTGGTGCGGGCCACGCCTTCGCGCACGCCGGCCGCCGGTTCGGCGCAACGCGCAGCGGTCTCGCCGCTGACGCGGCTGAGCAGCACGTGGGTGTTGATCTGGATCGCTGCCAGCGGCGTTTTCAGCTCATGCGCGGCGTCGGCCAGGAATTCATGTTCGTGTTCGATGCGCTGCTTCAGGCGCGCCATCAGCGCGTTGGTGGCCGCCACCAATGGCGACAGCTCGCGGTATTTCGAGTCGGGCAGCGGCGACAGGTCGGCGTCGGACCGCTGTTCGATGGCCGCCGCAATCGTGCGCAGCGGTTTCAGGCCGATGCGCACGATCAGCCACGCGGGCACCAGCAGCAGCGGCAAACTGAAGATGGTGGACGACAGCAGGAAGTTCACGCCCCACAGCGTGAGCATCCATTCGTCGTCCACTTCATGGCTGCGCTCCACCACCACGCCGGTGCGGTCGTCGCGCTCGGACCAGCGCACCCACGCATAGTGGCCATGCTCCGCTTTGGCGGGCAGCACGTTGGGTAAATCCGGTTGCGAGTTGTAGATCAGGCGCCCGTACTGCCACACGCGCAGCCGCACGCGCGAATGGTAATCGAGTTCCCTGAACATCTGCACGCGCGCGGCCTCGCTCTGCTCGAGCGTCTCGCGCATGTGTTCGGGCTGACCGGCGATGTCGCGCATGTGCATCAGCAGCGCGCGCACGTGGGCGCGGTTTTCGCTGGAGGTGCGCGTGGTCTGGGTGGCCTTCGCTTCCAGGAATACCCACAGCAGGCCCATGAGCGCGACCGCGATGATCACGCAACTGAAACCCAGCATCAGCCGGCGGAACAGCGACGCTTGCATTCCCCTGCCCAGGCGTTTCAACATGCTCGCTCCCTTCACGCCTGCGCCATGTAGCCGACACCGCGCACGGTGCGGATCGCGGTCTCGCCGATCTTCTTGCGCAGGTTGAATATGTGGACGTCGAGGGTCTGGCCCTCGCTATGCGGCAGCGCCCGTTTTTCCAGCTCGGCGCGGGTGAGCACGCGATCCGGCTGCTTGATCAGCGCCAGCAGCAGCGCGAATTCCGTCTTCGACAACGTCACCGGAACGCCGGTGCGCGACACCTGCATCCGTGCTTCATCGACCGTGATGGCGCCGGCTGTCCATATGTGCTCGGCGGCGTCCATGGTGCCGCTGCAACGACGCACGATGGCGCGCAGCCGTACCAGCAGTTCGGGAATCTCGAATGGCTTGATCAGGTAGTCGTCGGCGCCGATATCGAAACCATACAAACGGTCCTGCAGGCTGTCGCGCGCGGTGATGATCAATACCGGCAGGCTGTAGCCGGCCGTGCGCATCGCCTGCAGCAGGTCGGTGCCGTCGCCGTCGGGCAGGCTCAGGTCCAGGATCACGGCGTCGAAATGCTCGGCCTCCACGCGCTCCATGGCGCCGGCCGTCATGCGCAGCCACACGCAGGCATGGCCTTCGTCCTGGAACACCGCCAGCAGCGCGCGGCCGATCGCCAAGTCGTCTTCTATCATCAGAATCTTCATGCGGCGAGTGTAGCAGTTCGATGTTGTGCTGGCGATACGCACTATCTTCAGGTTGCATTCAGATATGCGCGTCTAAGCGTCAACGTTTCCCCCAGCGCATTGACCCTGGCGCGCGGTTGCCCGACCATCGTCCGAGCCGCGTACAGCGGCGGAGACAACCACCGGAGTACTCATGATAAAAAAACCACTGCGTGCCCTGCCGGCATTGGCAGCGCTGCTGGCCGGCGCCTGCCACGCCGCCGACCCGTACACGCCCGCACCGTACGTGCAATTCCAGCACGCCGACTGGACCAAAAACGCCAGCATCTACCAGATCAACACGCGCCAGTTTACGCCCGAGGGCACGTTCAAGGCCGCCACCGCGCAGTTGCCACGCCTGAAAACGCTGGGCGTGGACATCCTGTGGCTGATGCCGATCCATCCGATCGGCGAAGTCAAACGCAAGGGCACACTGGGCAGCCCGTACGCGGTGCGCGACTTCCGCGCCGTCAACCCGGAACTGGGCACCATGGCCGACTTCAAGGCCTTCGTGGCAGCCGCCCACGCCAACGGCCAGCGCGTGATCATCGACTGGGTGGGCAACCACACGTCGTGGGACAACGTGCTGCGCGCCAGCCACCCGGACTGGTATGCGCGCGGCGCCGACGGCCAGCCGCAGCCCACGCCGTGGTTCGACTGGGACGACATCATCGACCTCGATTACAGCCAGCCGGCCCTGCGCCGCTACATGACCGAAGCGCTGCTGTACTGGGTGCGCGAAGCGGACATCGACGGCTACCGCGCGGACGCCGCCGGCCTGGTGCCGCAGGACTTCTGGGACCATGCCGCGCGCGAGCTGCGCGCCATCAAGCCCGTATTCATGCTGGCCGAGTGGGAAAGCCGCGACCTGCACGCGCACGCGTTCGACGCCAGCTACGCGTGGAGCTGGTGGGAAGCCGTCAAACTGGTGACCGAAGGCCGCGCCGACGCCACATCCCTGTACAGCTACTACGCGTGGAACCGCAAGTTCTACCCGCGCCAGGCCTACCGCATGCTCTACACCACCAATCATGACAAGAACGCGTGGGAAGGCACGGAATTCGAAACTTTCGGCGCCGCGACAGATACGGTCATCGCATTCTCGTTCCTGAGCGAAGGCATGCCGATGATTTACAACGGCCAGGAAGCGGGCAACCGCAAGCGCCTGGCGTTTTTCGACCGCGACCCGATCGAATGGAAGGACTCGCCCTACTTCGCGTTCTATCAAAAGCTGCTGCGCCTGAAAAAGACCAACACCGCGCTGTGGAACGGCGAATACGGCGCGCAGATGGAACAGGTACCGAACAGCGACCAGAAAAAAGTGTTCAGCTTCGTGCGCGCCAACGACCAGGACAAGGTGTTTGCGGTGCTGAACCTGTCGGGCCAGGCGGTCGATGTCACCTTCGGCAAAACCCTGCACCACGGTGCGTACCGCGACTTTGCCACCGGCGCGACGGTGAACGTCGATGCCGCCACCACCTTCAGGCTCACGCCCTGGAGTTACCGGATACTGGTCAAATGAGCCAGCACCCCATACGCACCATCGTCATCGTCGGTGGCGGCACGGCAGGCTGGATGACCGCTGCCGCATTGAGCAAGACGCTGGGCGACAGCATCGCCATCCGGCTGGTGGAGTCCGACGACATCGGCACCGTGGGCGTGGGCGAATCGACCATCCCGATGATACGGCGCTTCAACGAGGCGCTGGGCATAGACGAAGCCGACTTCGTGCGCGCCACCCGCGCCACCTACAAGCTCGGTATCGAATTCTGCAACTGGGGCCACGAGGGCGAGCGCTATACGCACGGCTTCGGGCGCTTCGGCCAGGACCTGGGCGCGCTCGACTTCCACCATTACTGGCTGCGCCAGCACCACGCCGGCAAGGAGCACGACCTGGGGCGGTACTCGATCAACCAGATGGCCGCACGCACCAATCGCTTCATGCCCGCCGATCCGGCCCTGGCCAATTCGCCGCTGGGCGACATCACCCACGCCTATCACGTCGATGCCGGCCTGTATGCGCGCTACCTGCGCACGTATGCCGAGGCGCGCGGCGTGCGCCGCACCGAGGGCAAGGTGGTCGATACCGTGCTGCGCACAGCGGACGGCCACGTCGACGCCGTCCGTCTGCAACACGGCGAACTGCTGCACGGCGACCTGTTCATCGACTGCTCGGGCTTCCGCGCGCTGCTGATCGGCGCCGCGATGGGCAGCGGCTGGGAAGACTGGCGCCACTGGCTGCCATGCGACAGCGCCTGGGCCGTGCCGTGCGCAAGCGCCGGTGAGCCGCTGCCCTACACGCGCGCCACCGCGCGCCCGGCCGGCTGGCAATGGCGCATCGGCCTGCAACACCGCACCGGCAACGGCCATGTGTTCAGCAGCGCCCACATGGACGACGACGCAGCGCGCACCATCCTGCTGGCCAACCTCGACGGCGCACCGCTGGCCGAGCCGAAGCTGCTGCGCTTTGGCGCCGGGCGCCGCACCACACCTTGGCAGCGCAACGTGGTGGCAATCGGCCTGTCGTCGGGCTTTCTGGAGCCGCTGGAATCGACCAGCATCCACATGATCCAGACCGCGATTGCCCGCCTGCTGGCGTTCTTCCCGGACCGCGCGTTCGCCCAGGCCGACAGCGACGAATACAACCGCCAGAGCGCGTTCGAGTCGGAGCGCATCCGCGACTTCCTGATCCTGCACTACCACGCCACCCGGCGTACCGGCACCGCGTTCTGGGACCATTGCCGCACCATGGCGCTGCCCGACAGCTTGCAGGCCAGGCTGGAACTGTGGCGCTCGCGCGGGCGCATCGTGCGCGTAGGCGACGAACTGTTTACCGAGGTGGGCTGGCTGCAGGTGCTGGTCGGCCAGGGCATCGCTGCCAGCGGCTATCACGCACTGGCCGACGTACCGGGCGAACAGCAGGTCGCCAATCACCTCGCCGGCGTTGCCGCCGTCATGCGCAAGTGCGTGGACGTGATGCCGGCGCACGGCGCATACATCAACCATCTGCTTCGCTCCAACAACCGGGAATCGCATGCAACTGCAAGTCAATAAACATCGCTGGATCTCAACCGCAGGCTGTGTCGCTTTCGGCATCGTGGTCAGCACCGCCAACGCGTGGGCCGACGACCTGCTGGCCACGGCGTCGTCGCCGGGCAAGGTGCTCGATGTGTCGGTGCAGGTGGCCAAGGACGGCCGCCTGGCGTACCAGGTCTCGCGCCACGGCAAGCCGGTGATCTCGTCGTCGCGCCTCGGCTTCGTACTGGCCAACGGCGCGCCGCTCGACGCCGGCTTCAGGATCGCCCGCCAGCAGGTGACCACGCACGACGACACCTGGGAGCAGCCGTGGGGCGAGCGCCGCTTCGTGCGTAACCACTACACCCAGTTGCGCGTGGACGTGCGCCAGAAAGACGCTGCGGGGCGCCGCCTGGCCATCGTGTTCCGCTTGTTCGACGACGGCGTGGGCTTCCGCTACGAATTTCCCAAGCAGGCGCACATGAAGGCGATCCACATCAGCGACGAGCTGACCGAGTTCGTGGTGGCGCAACCGGCCGAGGCCTGGTGGCAGCCGGCCGGCGAGGTGATGGCGCTCGAATACCCGATCCGCAAGACTGCCCTTGGTGAAGTGGGCATGGCCAATACGCCGCTGACGGTACGCACCGAAGACGGCACCCACATCGCCTTTCACGAGGCGGCGCTGGTCGATTACGCGTCGATGTGGCTGCGCCGCGTGGAAGGGCAGAAGCTGCGCGCGCACCTTACGCCGTCGACCAGCGGCCCGGCGGTGGTTCACAAGGGCGCGTTCAACACGCCGTGGCGCACCATGCAGATCGCCGACGATGCACCGGGCCTGTACATGTCAGACCTGGTCCTGAACCTCAATGAACCGAACCAGTTGGGCGATGTCTCGTGGGTCAAGCCGTCCAAGTTCGTGGGAGTGTGGTGGGAGATGCACCTCGAGCGCAGCACCTGGAGTTCGGGACCGAGGCACGGCGCCACCACCGCCAACACCAGGCGCCACATCGACTTCGCCGCCAGACACGGTTTGCGCGGCGTGCTGGTGGAAGGCTGGAACCTCGGCTGGGACGAAAACTGGGCCGGCAGCGGCTCCACCTTCAGCTTTACCCAGCCATACCCCGACTTCGACCTGCCCGGCCTGGCCGCCTATGCACGCGAGCGCGGCGTGCGCCTGGTGGGCCATCACGAGACCGGTGGCAATATCGCCCGGTACGAGTCGCAGATGGACGCCGCCTACCAGCTCTACGCCAGGCTGGGCGTGGATACCATCAAGTCCGGCTACGTGGCCGATGCCGGCGGCGCGCAGTTCGCGGGCCCCGGCGGCAAGGTGCATTATGGTTACACCGATGGCCAGGAAGGCGTGCGCCATTTCGTCAAGGCCGTCACCGAGGCGGCAAAATACAAGCTGTCGATCGATACCCACGAGCCGGTGAAGGACACGGGCCTGCGCCGCACCTACCCCAACTGGCTCTCGCGCGAAGGCGCGCGCGGCATGGAATTCAATGCGTGGGGCAATCCGGTCAACAGCGTCGATCACGAAGCCAGCCTGGTATTTACCCGCATGCTGAGCGGACCGATGGACTACACGCCCGGTATCCTCAGCCTGCAAGGGCTGGACGGGCGCTGGTTCAACTCCACCCAGGCCAAGCAGTTGGCCAACTTCGTCGTGATTTATTCGCCGGTGGTGATGGCGGCCGATCTGATCGAGAACTATGACCGCTACCCGCAAGCGTTCAAATTCATCAAGGATGTGCCCACCGACTGGGCGGATACGCGCGTGCTCAATGGCGCCGTGGGTGCATATGCCACCATCGCTCGCAAGGACCGCGCGTCCGACGACTGGTACGTGGGCGCGGTGACCGACGGCTTTGCGCGCGTGCTGCCGCTGCCGCTCGATTTCCTCGACGCCGATAAAAGCTATATCGCCGAAATCTACCGCGACGGCGACCAGGCTGACTACCGCAACGACCACCGCTTCGACCTGGTGACCGAGCAGCGCACCGTGACGTCGCAGGACAAGCTCACGCTGCGGCTGGCGCCGGGCGGCGGCCAGGCGATCCGTTTTACCCCAAAAGCGGCGCCCAGGCCGTAGCGCGACGGCCATTTCTTCAGACTTCCTTCACGTAACTTAAAGACTGTCTTCAGGTGCGTTGGATTCCCGCTGCCGCTGTTGTTTTTGCGGCTAACGGGAGTCCACCGCGCCCGGGTATCTTCGCCTACCACCCATCCCAACAAGGAATACGATGCACGTTTTACCTGCCCTCCTGCTGCCCCCGACCTTGCCCGGCCTGCGCAAGCGCCTGCTGGCTGCTGCAGTTGCCAGCATCGTCGCCAGCACGCCAGCAGGCAGCGCCTGGGCAGCCTGCAGCGAGGCGCCGCAAGCGGCGCAGCTGTTCGTGCGCGGCACCATGAACAACTGGGGTGTGGCCGACGCATACAAGCTGGCCTGGCAATGCGACGCGTATTACCTGAACGTGGACCTGAACGGCAAGTACGAATTCAAGATCGGCGACGCCGCCTGGTCCGAGCAGACCACCTTCGGCACGTTCCACCAGCAGTTTGCCGGTGCGCAGACCATCAAGGTCACCTTCGCCCACGGCAAGCCACAGATCGCGGTCGGTCCGCGCAGCTATGTCGATCCCGACACCGCCGTGCCCACGGACCCGGTCGCACTGAGCCTGGCGCACGACTCGCGCAGCCTGGCCGACAAGGCGCCGTTCGGCGCCGTCAAGGCCGGCAGCGAGGTCACGCTCAACCTGGCCGCCCTCCCCGGCATCACGAAGGCCACGCTGGTGATCGCGCGCCGCACGCTGGAAGGCAACCAGGAAGTGCTCAGCTACGCGCCGGTGGCACGGGTGGCCATGCAACGTCAACCGGGTAAAAACCGCTGGAGCGCAACCTATCGTTATGCAGACATCGGCGTGTACGGCTACCACTTCGAGGTGGAGATCAAGGGACGCAAGTACCTGTACCAGAACAACCGCCAGCCGCTGTACTGGACCCGCGAACAAGGTGTCAACGGTACCGGTACGGCGCAGGCAGTGGTTAAAGGCCAGACCATCCGGCCGTTTCGCCAGACCGTGTATGCGCCCGACTTCCAGGTGCCGGCATGGGCCAGCGACGCCGTCTATTACTACATCTTCCCCGAGCGCTTCCGCAACGGCGACCGCGCCAACGATCCCAAGCCGGGTGTCACGCGCTACCACGACCAAGGCATCGAACTGCATGCCAACTGGCTCGACAAACCGTATCGTCCGCGCAGCGGCGACGGATCCGACAATCTCGATAACAACGATTTCTTTGGCGGCGATTTGCAGGGCGTGATCGACAAGCTCGATTACATCCGCGACCTCGGCGCCAACACCATCTACATGACGCCGGTGTTCCAGGCCGCCAGCAACCACAAATACGACACGGCCGACTTCCGCAACATCGACCCGCATTTCGGCAGCAATGCCGACTTCACCCGCTTGACCGTGGAAGCGAAAAAACGCGGCATCCGCGTGATTGCCGACGCCTCGTTCAACCATAGCGGCAGCGACTCGGTGTACTTCGACCGCTACGCCAACTATCGCGCTCAGGGCGCGTTCCGGGGCGAGCATGTCGATCCGGCGTCGCCGTACGCCGACTGGTACGTGTTCGACACGAAGCAGACCGACCCGAATCGCCAATACAAGGGCTGGGGCGGCACGGTGGACCTGCCGGAGCTGAATAAGAACTCGCCGTCGTACCGCCAGTTCGCCTACGGAGCACCCGATTCGATCACCCGTTTGTGGCTGCAACGGGGCGCGTCGGGCTGGCGCATGGACGTAGCGCCGTGGGTGCCGGACGACTTCTGGCGCGAATGGCGCAAGGTCGTGAAGGCCGAACGCAGCGACGCGCTGACGGTGGCCGAAACCTGGTTCGATTCGTCCAAGTTCCTGCTGGGCGACACCTTCGATTCGACCATGAACTACATCTTTCGCAACGCGGTGCTCGACTACGCCAGCGGCGTCAAGGCCGGCACCGCGTACGCCAGCATCGAGATGATGCGCGAAGCATATCCACCGCAAGCGTTTTATGCGCTGATGAATTTGCTGTCCACGCACGACCAGGCCCGTTCGCTGCACGTGCTGGGCGATCACGGCAACGATCCGGCCGCCGCCGCGCTGGCCCGCCAGCGCCTGCGCCTGGCGATGTTCTTCCAGATGATATTCCCCGGTTCGCCGGCCGTGTACTACGGCGACGAGGTGGGCGTGAACGGCGGCGACGATCCGCTCAACCGCGCCACGTACCCGTGGGCGGACCTGGGCGGCAAGCCGGACCTGGCGCTGCTGGCGGACGTGAAGGCGCTGATCGCCATGCGCGCCGCGCATCCGGTACTGCGCCACGGCAGCATCGACGCCCCGCTGCTGCTCGACGACCACGTGGTGGTCCTGGCGCGCCGCGACGGCGGCACCTGGGCCATCACCGCCACCAACAACGCGGCCACCGCCACCACGGTGACCGTCACCTTGCCGGCCGGTGCGCCGGCCGGCCCATACGTCAACCCGCTCGATGGCAGCACCGCCACCGCGCAGGACGGCCGTTTGACCCTGCACATACCCGCGCTGTTTGGCGCGGTGGTGATCGGCGGAGCGAAATAACAGCCCCGCAACCATGCCGGAGACTACCTTCGCATGCGCATTTTTTTCCTATAAAACGATAACACTGGAGATAGCCACATGAACATCCCGCACCGTCCAAGCATCCATCTGCACCCGATCGCCGCCGCCTGCGCGCTGCTGGCCGCCACCCTGGCCGGCAATGCCTGGGCCCAGGAGACCGCAACTGCAGCCGCCCCTGCCCCCACTGCGCAGGAAGCTGCGCCGACCGCAACACCGGCAGCGCAGGAAGCGGCGCCGGCAGCCCCCGCCATCACCAGCGTGGTCGTCGCCGGTATCCGCCGTGGTATCGAGGACGCGATCTCGGTCAAGAAAAACAGCGACTCGATCGTGGAAGCGATTTCGGCGGAAGACATCGGCAAGCTACCCGACGCCAGCATCGCCGAATCGATCGCGCGCCTGCCCGGCGTGACCGCGCAGCGTACCGCCGGCCGCGCGCAGGCGATCAGCATCCGCGGCATGTCGCCCGACTTTTCCACCGCGCTGCTCAACGGCCGCGAACAGGTATCGACCGGCGACAGCCGGGGCGTGGAGTTCGACCAGTACCCGGCCGAGCTGCTGAGCGGCGTGACGATCTATAAAACACCGGACGGCGCACTGGTGGGCCAGGGCCTGGCCGGCACCGCCGACATGCTCACCGTGCGTCCGCTGGACTTCGGCAAGCGCACCATCGCCCTCAACGCCCGCAAGACGAAAAGCGGCGTGGGCCTGGAACAGGAAGGCGATGGCACCCGCTCGAGCGCATCGTACATCGACCAGTTCGCCAACCGCACCATCGGTATCGCGCTGGGCGCGGCGCGCCTGAAGGACAATGGCGCCGCCACCACGCGCTTCTCGTCATGGGGTGCGGGCACGCTCGACTACAACGGCGCCACCGTCAACGTGCCGTACAACGGCGTGGAAGGCTGGACCCAGCAGCAAACCGATTCGCGCGACGGCGCCATGGCCGTGCTGCAGTTTCGCCCCAACCGCGACTTCAACAGCACGCTCGACCTGTTCTACTCGAAGTACAAGCACGCGGGCATGCGCCACGGCTGGCAGGCGGGCCTGAACGACTGGTGGATCGCCGCAGATAACCAGAACGAAGCGCCGGGCCAGCTGAGCAACGCGGTCCTGAACGGTAACGACGTGGTGAGCGGCACTTTCAACAATGTGCATGCAATCGTGGCCAACGTGGGCGACAAGGCGGTGGAAACCAGTAAATCGGCCGGTTGGAAAACCACGGCGCGCCTGGGCCAGGACTGGTCGGCCACGCTGGACCTCAGCTACAACAAGGCCACCCGCAAGGAAGACATCGTGGAAGCCTACGCCGGCACCGCCGGCAACGGCACCGTGGGCGCGTTCGACACCGTGAACTTCGTGGCGGGCAGCCAGCAGTTTACCACCGGCTTCAATTATTCGGACCCGAGCATCATCCGCCTGACCGACGTCGCCGGCTGGGGCGGCAACGACACCCAGGCCGCGTACATCAAGAATTCGCAGGTGGCCGACCAGATCAAGGCCGTGCGGCTGTCGGCCAAGCGTGACCTGCCCGATGGCCTGTTCTTCTCCAACGTCGACGTGGGCGTGAACCTGTCGGACCGCTCCAAGCGCCGCGAATTCCGCGAATTCCTCGGCACCATCAAGGGCGGCGGCGCCGACCGCTTTGCCTCCAGCGCAATCCCCAACGCCAGCGTGGGCTATGCCGGCGACACCGGCGTGGCGATACTGGTGTTCGATCCGGTGGCGGCGGCGACATCGGTGTACGACTTTAACGAGAAGCGCAATCCGGCCATCTACAACAAGGACTGGATCGTCAACGAAAAAGTGAGTACCGCGTTCACCAAGCTCAATGTGGACAGCACGCTGGCCGGCATCCCCGTGCGCGGCAACGTCGGCTTGCAGTACGTGCGTACCGACCAGAGTTCGAGCGCCTATTCGGTGGACAGCGACGGCGGCGACAGCGATGCCAACCGCCCGGTGACCAATATCACGGCCGGCAAGGTGTACCACGACGTGCTGCCAAGCGCGAACTTCGGCTTCGAGTTCGCCCACCAGCAGAATGTGCGCCTGGCGGTGTCGAAAGTGATGGCGCGGCCCACGCTGAACGATCTGCGCGCCAGTAACGGCTTCGGCGTGGACACGACCAAGAACGTGTACTCGGGCGGCGGCGGCAATCCCAAGCTCTATCCGTTCCGCGCCAAGGCGGTCGATATCTCGTACGAAAAATACTTCGACAAGCAGGGCTACTTGGCGGCAGCGGCGTTCTACAAGAAGATCGACAGCTACATCGTCAACATCACCAACAACGATTTCGACTTTACGCCTTACCTGGGCCAGACCAATATTCCGCTGCCAAGCCCCATCGGCGACTTCGTCCAGCCCACCAACGGCAGCGGCGGTTTCATCAAGGGCGTGGAACTGTCGGCATCGATTCCGCTCAATCTTGCCACCCAATGGCTCGACGGCTTCGGCGTGTACGCCAACTATGCGTACACCACCAGTTCGCTCAACGTGCCCGATACCACCGATGGCGGCTCGGGCAATATGCCGCTGCCAGGGCTGTCCAAGATCACGGCCGGCCTGACCCTGTACTACGAGAAGAACGGCTTCTCGGGCCGCGTGGCGCAGCGTTACCGTTCGGCGTTCGTGGGCGACATCCAGACCAGCGAGGGCGATCGCCAGGCCACGTATATCAAGGGCGAGAAGATCCTCGACCTGCAACTGGGCTACGAGTTCCGCACCGGCTGGCTGAAAGGCGCGTCGCTGCTGCTGCAGATGAATAATCTCACCAACGCCGAATTTGTCCGCTATCGCAAGGTGGAGACCAACATCATCGAGCAAACCCGTTACGGCCGCACCGTGCTGCTGGGTTTGAACTACCGGATGTAGCCTGGTTGGGACTAGCCCGGGGCACCGCCCCGGCGCTTGTCGCGTCGCTCGTGCCACAGGCCTGCGCCCACGATGGCAAAGGCCAAGGCCAGCAGCACCAGGCCGGTGGCGCCCACGCCGGTCCAGCCGGCACCGCGCCAGGCCATCACGCCGAACAGTGTGCCGGCTGCACCGCCGGTAAAGGTCAGCACCATGTACACGGTGTTGAGTCGCGCACGCGCTGCCGGATCGAGCTTGAAGATGCGCGCCTGGTTGGCAATCTGGCCGGCCTGGTTGCCGAAGTCGAGCAAATTGACACCGATGACCAGCGCCAGCACCGATACCTGCCCCCCGGTGATGAACAAGGCAAAGCCCAGCGCCGCCGCCACGATGCCCAGCGCATTGATGGCGCCTGCGCCGTAGCGGTCCGCCAGCTTGCCAGCTTGCGGCGCCAGCATGGCGCCGGCCAGTCCCCACAGACCGAACAGGCCCGCCTGGGCCGGGCCGAAACCGAATGGCGGCTGCGCCAGGTGGAATGCCAGCGTGGCCCAGAAGGCGGAAAACGCACCGAACACAGTCGCGCCCAACGCCGCCGACAGCCGCAGGCCAGGCCAGCGCACCAGCAATCCCGGCAGAGAAGCGATCAGTTGCGGATACGGCATGCGGGCGCCTGTCGCCGGCTGCTGCGACGGCAAGAAGCGCGGCAGGATGAACAGCAGCGCGGCGTTGAGCGTCGCCGCCACCAGGAACGATGCGCGCCAGGAGCCGCTCCATTGCGCCACGCTGCCCGATACGGTGCGCGACAGCAGGATGCCGAGGATGATCCCGGTCTGCATGGTGGCCACGATGCGCCCTGCTCCTGCGGCGACGCCGGTGCCCGTCGCGCCGGCGGCAACAGCCAGCGGCACCAGCACCTGCGGTACCACCGATGCCAGCGATACCGCGAACGCGGCAGCCACCAGCCAGCCGATGGCGGGGCTGGCGGCGGCACCCAGCAACGCCAGGCACGCCGCCACCAGCAGCGTGCGCAGCAGGCGCCGCGCACCGGCACGATCGGCCAGCGGCACGATCAGCAGGATGCCGATCGCATAGCCGGCCTGCGAAGCCGACGCTACCCAGCCCGCGCGGTCCGCATCCAGTGCAAAGTCGGCGGCGATGGCCGCCAGCAGCGGCTGGCACAGATAGACATTGGCAACTGCGATGCCGGCCGCCGCGGCCATGACGATCAGCCCCGCGCGGGGCGACTTGCCGGCCGGCGGGTGGTCCTTATCGTCGGTTGGCCCGCTGCCGGCACTGCTGCCGGTTGCCTTCCTGTTGGCCGCCGTGCGCTCTGCATGCCAGTCTGCCCTGCTATCCCTGGTACCGTTTGTCATGCCGGCTGGCGGCCCGTCCGGGCAAACACGCTCATTTGGCCGCCGGCGCGGAGGCGGCCGGACGCACGGCCGTCACTTCGATTTCCACCAGCATGCCGGGACGGCCCAGCGAGGCAACGGTCACCACGGTGCGCGCCGGCAGCTTGCCGCCCGTGGCAGCGCCGAAGTACCGCGTGTAGCCACGCCCGAAACCGGCCAGGTCGGCCAACTGGTTTTGCGCGGGCGCCACCAGGAATACCTGCAGCTTGACCACGTCGGCCATGGTCAGGCGGGCTTCGGCCAGCGCTGCTTCGATTTTTTTCAGCACGCTGGCGGTTTGCGCCTCGGTGTCGCCCCAGTAGGCGGGGCTGAATTCGGCGGCCTTGGGATCGGCCGGCACGGGCGTGTTACCGCTGACGAAAATCAGCGACGGCGCACCGGCGATTTCCACGGCCTTGGATGTGACGGCGCCGGCGGGGTTGGGGTAACGGGTGATCTCGGCGCCGGCGGCATGGGAGGCAACGGCCTGGCCGAGAGCCACTACACTGAGGGTCAGCAGGGCCGCGCGGCGCAGCAGGGAGACATTGGTTTTCATCATGGGATACGTCCTTGTATAAAAAAGTCAGGAATGGGCGGTGGCGACAAACGCTTGCGCCAGGGGATGGCTCGGGGCCGTGAAAAACTGTTCGGGCGGGGCTTGCTCGAGGATTTCGCCGCCGGCCATGAAGACGATGCGGTCCGCCACCTGGCGCGCAAAGCGCATCTCGTGCGTGACCACCAGCATTGTCATCCGCTCGGATGCCAATTGGGTCATCACGTTCAGCACTTCGCCCACCAGCGCCGGATCGAGCGCGGACGTGGCTTCGTCGAACAGCATCACGCGCGGCTCCATCGCCAGCGCCCGGGCGATGGCCACACGCTGCTGCTGGCCACCGGACAGCTGCGACGGGTATTTGTCGGCATGCTCGCGCATGCCCACGCGGTCGAGTAGCGCCAGCGCACGCTGGGCCGCCTCGTCGCGCGACAGGCCGAGCACCGCGCGCGGCCCTGCCGTGACGTTGCCCAGCACCGACAGGTGCTGCCACAGGTTAAAGCTCTGGAACACCATGCCCACGCGGGCGCGCAGGCCGGCCAGCTTGGCGGCCGGATCGCGGCCGTCGAAGCTTTCGCCATCGACGGTCAGAATCCCGCCTTGCTGGCGTTCGAGCTGGTTGACCACGCGCAGGAGCGTGCTCTTGCCGGCGCCCGACGGGCCGATCAACGCCACCACCTGGCCTTCGTCCACCCGCAGCGAGACATTGTTGAGCACCGTGGTGGCGCCATAAGTCTTGACGATGCCATCGAGTTCGATGATGCGTTTCATCGGCGCGCGTGGCGTCCGTTGGGTTACCGTGTCGCGCGGGGTCCGGGCGGCCATATCGAAAAAGGAAGATTTACTCATTTAGCGCACCGTGTAGTAGCTGAGGCGTTTTTCCAGCCAGCCCTGGAGCAGGGTCAGCGCCGTGGTAATCACAAGGTAGATCAGCCCCGCCGTGCCCAGTACCTCGGCCATGCGATAGGTGGAGCTGTAGATCGACTGGCTGGTAAACATCAGTTCCTGCACCGAGATCACCGACACCAGCGAAGAACCCTTGACGATGTTGATGCTCTCGCCGATGAACGGCGGCAGCGCGGGCCGCGCCGACAGCGGCAGCGTAATGCGCCACATGATCTGCCACGGCCGCATGCCCACCGCCTGCGCCGCCTCGATCTGGCCGCCCGGGACGGCAATGATGGCAGCGCGGAAAATGTCGCTGAAATACGCGGCGGCGTGGATCGACAGCGCGGTGACGCCCGCCACGAAAGCAGGCAGCAGGATGCCGGCACTCGGCAGCCAGTAGTAAATCGCGAATACCTGTAGCAACAGCGGCGTGCCGCGCACGAACCACACGAACAGCCACGCCAGCCGGCTCACCGCCGTAAAGCGCGACAGCCGCATGAATGCGACCACCAGCCCTAGCGCGGCGCCGAATACCAGGGTCAGGCCGGCAACCTTCAGGGTGACCAGCCCGCCGCTGAGCAGGTAGGGCAAATAGTTCCAGATAACGGCAAAATCCATGCGTAAGTTCCTCTGCTCAGGTGGTGGCGGCAGCTTGCGCGTCGCGCGCAAACACCAGCGGGAATTCGGGCGTGTCGTAGGCGCGGATCGCCGCCTCGTGCACCGGCAGGTCGGCCCGGAACAGCGACGCGGCAATCGCGTGGGCAGCGCGCGGCACCGCGAATTTCATGGCGCTGATCGACGAGCCGGAAGGTCCGAAGCTCACCGTTGCGCCGAAATTGAAGCACGTGATATGGCGTACCCACGGCGCCTGTCCGGGCGTTTTTTCCGTGAACGCCATGCCGCCATCCAGGTACGGATAGCGGCCCAGGCGCGGGTTGCCCTGTTCCGGCGGTGGCGCATAGCGGTCGTTCCAGGTGGCGATGTGCGGTACGGCTGCGTGCAGTTCCGGGCGCGCAGCCAGGTCGGTTTCGAAACCGGTGCCGCAGATGACGAAGTCGGCCTCGAAATCGCCGGCCGCCGTCTCCAGCATGGCCACGCCACCGGCGCCGGCCCGGGCCGACTCGATGGCCGCGCCGGTGACAAGCTGGAAGCGTTCGTGGAGCGTCACCCGGTTCCAGGTTTCGCTGGTGAGCGCCTCGCGCACGGTCAGCAGGTAGTTCATCACGCGCCAGCGGTCGGCGTCGGGCAGGCTGCCGAAGTGGCGCAGGAAACCGGCGTAGGCCAGCACCTTGTACGGCTGCACGCGCTGCAGTTCGGCGCGGCGGCACAGCATCGTGACTTGCGCGCCGTGTTCGAGCGCCGTGGCGGCGTTGTCGAACGCCGAAGCGCCGGCGCCGATCACCACCACCCGCTTGCCACGCAAGCGTTCGAAGTCGATGGCGTCGGCGGCATGGGCGCGCAGCGGCGCGGGCAAATCGGCAATGGCCGACGGCATCCACCAGTAACCGCTGGTCTCGATACCGCCGGCCAGCACCAGCTTGCGCGTGACGATGGTCTGCGGCGCGCCGCCCACTTCCACGTCCACTTGCAGCAGGTCGCCGCCATCGAGCGGGCGCACGCCGCAAAACCGCACGCCGTTGGTGACCGGCAGTTGCAGGACCGTGCGGAACCAGGTCAGGTAAGCCTGCCACTGCCCCTTGGGGATGTACTTGATGCCGGCAAAGGCCGCCGCGCCGAACTGCGCCTCGAACCATGCCTGGAAGGTCAGGCTCGGTATGCCCAGGTCCGGGCCGCCGATGAATTTGGGCGTTCGCAGCGTATGCATGCGGGCGAAGTGGGTCCAGATGCCTTCCGCGCCCTCGGGCCTGGCGTCGATCACGCGCAGGTTGGTCACGCGCTCACGCAGCAGTTGCGCCGCCATGGCCAGGCCGCCCTGGCCGGCGCCGACGATCAGCACGTCCAGCACGCCGGGGTTGGCGGCCGGTGGCATCCAGGCCTGCTCCGGGTAGGCGATCAGCGCCAGGTCGCGGCGGATGTCCTGTTCTAGTTGGTTCAGCGAATTCGGTGTCATGGTGTGTGAATAAGATCGGAGGTAGCGTTCAGGAAGTCGAGGTAGTGGCGCTGGGCGGCATTCATGTCGTGTGCGGGCGGCGCGCCGAATTCGGCGGCAAAGCGTTGCCACGACAGCAGCCCCGCGTCGTGGGCGCCACCCAGGTCGATCTCGGACCAGCCGGCGGGCGCTTCATGCACGCAGCTGGCCACGCGATAGTGCACGCCGGGCAGCTCGGCAGCCAACCCCGCGCACCACGCGGCCAGCGACCACGCATGCGGCGTGCCCAGGTTGTACACGGGGTACGCACGGCGCGGTGCGGTCAGCAAGGTACGCAGCGCGGCGGCGGCATCGGGACCGTAATTCCAGTTTTTCACGCACGGGCGGCTGAAGTGGAATGCCTCGCCGGCGCGCGCCATGGCCGTGGCCTGGTATACCTGGCTCAGCGTGTCGCGCACGCCGGTCGCGTATTCATAGGGGCCGAACACGCGGCCCAGGCGGCCGATCACCACGTCCACGCCGTGCAGTGCGCCCAGGCGGGTGGCGATCAATTCGCCGGCCGACTTGGTGATGGCGTACAGCGACGCCGGCACATGTGGCGCGTCCTCCTCGATCAAACTGCCGTCGGGCGATACGCCGCCAAACACGGCGATGGAACTGGCATATAAAAAGCGCCGCACGCCGGCGGCGGCACTGGCCTGGAGGGTGGTGGCCAGCCCGGCCAGGTTGACGTCGATGATGGTGGCCGCGCCGGTCTTTTCGCGCGCCGGACCGGCGGTAACGGCGGCCAGGTGCGCCACGCGGTCCACGCGATGTGCAGCCATGGTGGCAGCGAGCAGTGCGCCATCGCGCACGTCGCCCACCAGATCGGTGAACTTGCCGGGCAGCGCGGCCCAGCGGGCGGCAACGGCGGCCGGCACCGGCGTGGCCGAGCAGCCCACCACGTGTTCGCCATCGGCCAGCAGCAGTTCGGCCAGGTGCAGACCCACAAAACCGCTGGCGCCCGTGATCAGTATGCTCATGGTTTCCCCTTCGCCGGCGGCGCCATGCCGAAGTGTTTTTGATACAGCCGTGCGTAGGTGCCATCGGCGTGATACCGGGCCACGATGGCGTCGATCTTCGCCTTCAGCTGCGCGGCGTCGCGGTGCATCACGATACCCTGCGGACTGAGCTTGCCGCTGCCCAGGATGCGCACCGGGTGGCCGGCGTTGCGGTAGTGGGTGGCGGCGGTGATCCCCGTCAGCACCACGTCCGCGTGGCCCGTGTGCAGCGCCAGGAACACGTCCGCGCCGCTGGGCAGCACCAGCATTTCCTCGTAGCCGCCCATTTTTTTCAGCAGGTCTTCCTGGTACGACGCGGCCACCACGGCCACTGTCTTGCCCTGGAAGTCGGCAAAGTGGCGCACGGACTTGTCGTTGGGCCGCGCCACGCCCACGCTCTCCTCCCATGAATACGGATTGGAGAACAGGAACTGGCGCTGCAGGTCGTCGCGGATGCGCACACCCGTGATGATCATGTCGATCTGGCCGTAGGCCAGCGCCGGGAACAGGCCGCGAAAATCGATTTTTACCCAGCGCACCGGGATGCCCAGCTCCTTGCCGATCAGGTTGCCCCAGTCGATGTCGAAGCCGGTCAGCTCGTTGCGCTTGTTTACCCACGAATTAGGCACCGCCGTGCCGGACGTGCCGATGCGCAGCTCGTCGCGGGCGCGGATGTCGCGCCAGTCATTGGCTTGCGCGGACGCTGTCGCCCACAACGCCGGCAGCGCCAGCAACGTGGTCGACACCACCCGCCGCAGCAGCGAACGGGGGCCGGTCATCACACCGAGCGGATCATGCCGCCGTCCACGCGCACGCGCGAGCCGGTGACGTAGCCGGCGCGGTCGCTGGCCAGGAAGGCGACCATGTCGGCGAATTCCTCGGGACGGCCGTAACGGCCGGCGGGTATGCCGGCCATCGACGCCGCCTTTACCTGCTCGGCCGACTTGCCCTGGCGGTCGGCCGCCACCTGGTCCAGCTGGTCCACGCGGTCGGTGTGGATGCGGCCCGGGAGCACCACGTTGACGGTCACGCCGTCCGCCGCCACCTCGGCGGCCAGCGTCTTGGACCAGCCGACGACGGCAGCGCGGATACCGTTGGACAACGCCAGGTTCGGGATCGGCTGCTCCACGCCCGACGACGCGATGGTGATGATGCGTCCCCAGCCGCGCTGGCGCATGCCGGGTAACAGCAAGCCGGACAGGTGGAACAGGTGCGCGGCCATCGGCTGGAACTGCGCCGACCACTGCGCCAGCGGCGCATCGGCGGCGGTGCCGGGTGGCGGTCCGCCACCGTTGTTGATCACGATATCCACGGCGCCGCGCCCCAGCGCAAAAGCGGCCAGCGCTTCCACCGACGCCAGGTCCGCCATGTCCACCCGCACCGGCACCACGCGAGCCGCCACGTCGGCCGGCAATTCCGCGCGCCAGGTGTCGATATCGCCGGTGGAGCGTGCCGCCGCGATCACGGTGGCGCCTTCATTGGCCAGTGCGCGCGCTACCGCCGCGCCCAGTCCGCGGCTGGCGCCCAATACCAGCGCCGTTTTATCATGCAGTCCCAAATCCATTATGCAATCTCCTTGAGTCGCCGTTGCTGGCGTTCGATCATTTCGGTTACTTCGGCCAGGTCGAGCGCCGTCATTTTCGGACCCGGTGCGCGCAGGGCGCCGCAGGCAATCGCCCCGCGCCGGGCCAGGATGTACTTGCGCACGGACAGACCGATGCCCACCTGCTGTTCGTAGCGGGCCAGCGGCAGGTAGGCGTCATGCAGGTCGCGTACCTTTTGCCAGTCGCCGGCCGCGCTGGCGCTGCACATATCGATCATCATCTCGGGGTAGGCGAAGCCGGTCATGGCGCCGTCACTGCCGCGCTGCAGCTCTTCGGGCAGGAACATGGCGCCGTTGCCGCCCAGGATGCTGATGCGGCGCACCTTGCCCTGCGCGCTGGCTGCGCGCAAGGCGGTCAGCTTGGCCAGCGCGGACGGCTCCTCGAACTTGAGCATCACGCACGTGGGCACCGTTTCGATGATGCGCAGGATGACATTGAGGCTCATCGTCACCCCGGTGGACTGCGGGTGGTCTTGCAGCACGAACGGAATGTCGCCGAGCGTTGCCGCCACCTGCTGGAAGTAGCCGACGATCTGATCGTCCGTGCGCAGTGCGGGCGGCGGCGCGACCATCACGCCGGCAGCGCCGGCTGCCATCGAGGCTTGCGCCAGTTCGGCCATGGCGGCGAACCCGGGGCTCGAAACGCCCACCACCACCGGTACGCGGCCACCTGCCGCCTGCACCACCGTGGTCATGAACCGGCAGCTTTCGGCGGCCGTCAGCTTGGGTGCTTCACCCAGCACGCCGAGGATGGTGATGCCGGCCACGCCGGCGTCGATATAAAAGTCCACCATGGTGGCTGCGCTGGCCAGGTCGAGCGCACCGTCTTCGCTAAACGGCGTGACGGCGATGGCGTAGACGCCGGTGGCCGATTCATTCAATAAAGTCATTGCAGTTTCCTGTTTCAGTTGCACGATCAGTCCCAAGCGTAGTTCAGCGTGGCGTAGTAGTTGCCGCCGCTCAGGCCAAACGGCGAGGCGGAGTTGTAGTACTGCGCACCGTTGAAGGTGGCAGGGTTGAAGTTCTTGCTATTGGCGCGGTCCGGGTAGCGGTCGAACGCGTTCTGCGCACCCACGGTCACGTGCAGGTTGTCGGTGAAGTAGTAGCTCGCTTCCACGTCGGTCAGGTACTTGTTGCCCTGGTACGAATAGGCGCCGGCCACGGTGGACGGCGTGACGAAGGAACCGTAGCGGGTTTCACGCACCATGAAGCGCCATTTGCCGCTGGACCAGTCGGCCGTGAGCACCACCTTGTTCTTGGGCGTGGTCTCGCTCAAATAGTCCTGGTTGACCTGGCTGAATACCTGGGTGCCAAAGCGCACCTGCCTGGCAGCGTCCAGCACGCGGGTAACCTTGGTGTCATTCAGGTTGGCGCCCACCGACCAGTTGATGCGGCCATAGCCCGGCGCCAGGCGCTGGGTATAAGTGCCCACGATGTCCACGCCACGGGTGCGGGTGTCGGCGCCGTTGAGGAAGTAGCGGCCCGAGTCCACACCTGCGATGCCGTAGGACTTGAGCAGCGCCGACAGCGTGGGATCGAGCACGCCGGAAGCCGACAGGCCGATGTTCGAGCTTTGCACGATGCGGCCGTCGATATCGATCTGGTAAGCGTCCACGGTAATGCTGGCGTTGTGCATCGGCTTCCACACGGCGCCGATGCTGACGTTGCGCGATTTTTCCGCATCGAGGTCGGTGGCGCCCAGCAGGCGGGCCGCCTGCGACGTCACCGGCAGGTTGACGATGTTGTAGTCCACGCCCCGGTACTGCGACGTGGCCGACGCCATGTAGAACTGCTGGCCCAGCGACGGCGCATGGAAGCCGTTGCTCAAGCTGCCGCGCAATGCCAGCGCCGGCGACACTTCGTAGCGGGTGGACAGCTTGCCGCTGGTGCTCGATCCAAAGTCCGAATAGCGCTCCTGGCGCGCCGCCAGGCCCACGGTCCAGTTGGGAGCCAGCCTGGTTTCCAGGTCGATGTAGGCGCCCACGTTGTGGCGCGCATTGTTCGACGCATCTTCCGGACGGTAGCCGGGATAGCCCTGCGAGCCGGGAATGGTGACGTCCTGGCCGGCCTTGGGACCGGTCAGCTGCGGCTGGCCGCCGTCCGCATACGAGTACACGTCGCCGGCGCGGATGGCAAAGCTGTCGCGCCGGTATTCCAGGCCCACACCGACGTTGATCGGTCCGGCGAAAATATTGTTGGCGAAGCTGCGGCTCAGATCCAGGTTGGTGGTCGATTCCTTGGCGTCGAAGCCGCCGATGTAGAAATTGGTGGGGCTGTTCACGCCGTAAGTCGGGTTGACCGAGTTGGCCAGGTTGACGAAGGTATGGTTGCCGCCGTAGACGGTGCTGAGGTCCCAGTTCCAGCCCAGCAGATCCTGGCCCTTGACGCCCACGGCTACCGACGTGTCGCGCTGGGTGAGCAGGATGCGCGGCACGAAGCCGTCCGGGTAAATGGCCGTAACGTTGTTGTCGTTGTTGGCGGTGCGAAAACCAATCCAGTTATTGCCGGTAGCCTCCGCATACGTACCGAACGCGTATGCAGTGACGTCGCCACCAAGCGGCTTCTCGGCGTTGAAGCCCACGGTATTGGTGCGGCCTTCAGGGATGCCATAGCCTTTATAGACCACGCCTTGCGGAATCGCCTCGCGCGGATCGCCCGCGTAGTAGCGCGAAGCGATGGTGCCGTCCACGCTGCGATTGGTCAGGTCCTGGCGCACCACGTTGCCGAACAGGCTCAAGGAGCCGTCGCCGAACAGCGCGAAGTTCTGGTTCAGGTTGACGTTTTTCGACAGGCCGTCGCCGTCGTAATATTTGCCGGCTTGCACGCTGGCCGAACCGCCATGCTTGCTCTTTTTCAAAATCACGTTGATCACGCCGGCAATCGCGTCCGAGCCGTACTGCGCGGCCGCGCCGTCGGTCAGCACTTCGATGCGCTCGATGGCGCCGGCCGGAATCATGTTCAGGTCCACCGCCTGGGCGCCCACGCCCACGGTGCCGGCCACGTTGATGACCGAGCTGATATGGCGGCGTTTGCCGTTTACCAGGATCAGCACCTGGTCGGGATTGAGACCGCGCAGGGTTGCCACCCGCACGATCGAGGTCAGGTTGCCACCCGCCTGGCTCGGCAGCGTGACCGATGGCAGCGAGTTGGCCAGCACTTCCTGCAAGCCCGGCTTGCCGTTGTGCGACAGCGCGTCGCTGCTCAAGACCTGGATCGGCGACATGCTGTCTTCCACGGCACGGCGCGAGGCCCGCGAACCGGTGACGACCACGCTGGCAGCCGGCGCAACCACGGACGACGATGCGTCTGCCGCTGTGGCCTCGGCCGATGCTTGGGCTTGGGCTTGGGCCCCTCCCCATGCGACGCTGAGCGCAAGGGCGATTGGAAGTTTACGTGCAAGGAGAGACTGGCGCATCATCGATTCCTTATGAGTGAAATAATGTTCACCATCGTTGCATGAAAAATTTTAACCGTCAATAGATTCTTCATAGCGGATCGGTCGTTCACTTATACGGAATTCACTATATTTTGGTGCGGTTGCGCCTTGTTCTGGTACATGGCCACCGGGTGGCAAATCTGGCGCCGGTGCACAGGCGAAACCGGTGGCAGGCGCCGGGTTTTGCGCGGCGCCAGTACCTTAATCGGTGCAAGCCAGTGGTCGCGTTTGGTGCATCGCCAACGGCTGTTTCGTTGTACAGTCAGTCTCTGCAAGAAGCAGGCCAGTGAAAAAAATCTGCGCGCGGACGCGTGTCGTTGTAAATCGCCACACATTGCCATCTGGCGGCGCCGCTGGCAGCGGCCGGAGAACAATCGCTGCGCTGCACGGAACGGGTATAATTTATTGCAACTTCCGGCCCGGCCCGGATCAACAAACCAACGCAATACAACATTTACTACAACAACGATGACCAAAGACATAGCAGCCGCCGACGATGCGGCGGAACAACCGACCTCCCCCATGGAGAGCGTGGACAAGGCCTTGCAGGCGCTCGACATCCTCAGCACCGCCACCGGCGACGGCATGCAGCTGGGCGCACTGGCCACCGCGCTGGGCCTGAAGAAAAACTCGCTGCACCGCACGCTGTCGGCGCTGCGCTTCCGTGGCTTCGTGGTGCAGGACAGCGAGACCGGCAATTACCAGCTGGGCCCGAGCCTGCTGCGCCTGGCCGATAACTATTTGTCGGAGGGACGGCTGCGCGTGGTGTTCCACGGCATCCTGCAAGAGATTTGCGAAGAAGTGAATGAGCTGTGCCACCTGGGCATTCTCGACGGCACCGACATCGTTTACATGGACAAGGTGGAACCGCAACAATCGATCCGCGTATGGTCGGCCGTGGGCCGTCGCAACCCGGCCGTGAGCACGGCGCTGGGCCGCGCCATCATTGCGTTTTCGTACAAGGATTATGCGCAGTTCGTCGCCAAGTTCGAGGCCGAGATTCCCCAGAAAACCCGCCATACGCTCACCAGCCTGCGCGACATCTGGGACGAGATCCAGATCACGCGCCTGCGCGGCTACGCCACCGAGAACCAGGAAGGACAGGAAGGCGTGAGCTGCATCGCCTTCCCCGTGCTGCGCCGTGGCCAGCCGATATTTGCCATCAGCGTGGTGGCGCCATTCGAGCGCATGAACGGCGCGCGCATCAGCGAGATCGTCGCCACCGTGCGGGCGCTGGCCGCGCCTCGGTTGCCCGTGGGCCTGGCGCTGGCGCCGCCGCAAAGCATGGAAGCAGCCGAAGCGCCCAAGCCGCGCAGCCGCAAGGCCGCCGCGTAGGCGGCCACTATCGCAGCCGCACTGCGCGGCCGCACTATCCGTCGATGCCGGCCGTGCGGTTACACCACGGCGGTCGGCAGCGGCAGGCCGGCAAAGTGCGCCTGTAAATTGCGGCGCACCAGGGCGCCGATGGCGGCGCGGGTTTCCACCGTGCCGCTGGCGTTATGCGGCTGCAGCACCACGTTCGGCAACGTCAGGAAGCCGGCATCGGGTTCCGGCTCGTTGCAGAACACGTCCAGTCCCGCCGCCGCGATGGCGCCGTCGCGCAGCGCGGCAATCAGCGCCGCCTCGTCCACCACGCTGCCGCGCGAGACATTGACCACGATGCCCTGCGGCCCCAGCGCCGCCAGCACTTCCGCATTCACCATCCCCTGCGTATCGGCGCTGGCCGACAGGCAGATTGCCAGCATGTCCACCGCCTGCGCCAGTTCGACCGCCTGGGCGTACCACTGGTACGCCACGTCGGCGTCGGCCTCACGCGCACAGTAGGCGATTTCCATTTCGAAGCCGGCCGCGCGCCGCGCCACTGCCCGCCCCACCCTGCCATAGCCGAGTATGCCCAGGCGCTTGCCCGCCAGTGACGTCGTCAGCGGCATCGGGCCGTCGCGCCACGCGCCGCTGCGCACATGGGTATCGCCATACGGAATCCGCCGTGCCGTCGCCAGCAGCAACGCCATGGCCATATCGGCCACGTCGTTGGTGAGCACCTCGGGCGTATTGGTAACGCGAATGCCGCGTGCCTGCGCGTAATCGAGGTCGATCGCATCGACCCCTACCCCGTAGCACGCCACGATTTGCAGCGCGGGCAACCGCGCCATCAGGTCGGCGCTGGCGCCCAGGTCGCCGCGCGTGGCGAGCGCCACGATACGTGGCCCGATTTCTGCTAAGTAGGCATCGGGGTCGTTTTGTTCCCACAGGCGATGTACCTGGTAGGCCTCGGCCAGCATGGCCATCTCCGCGTCCGGATAGGGACCGGTCAGTAAGATTTCTGCGCTTGTCATTGTTCCGCTATGGTGATATTGTGTTCACCATGATAGAACACTTCGCGAAAGAAGGCAGTATTTTTTGTGAAGTTTTTCTCGGAATATTGATTTCATGAAGGGAACGCCTGAATGTCCACTGATATGACCGCTGAACGCCATGCCCCCCTGGGCCCGCTGGTATCCACCCATTACGAACCCGTTGCGCCCGCGCTGCGCGACAAGCTGATGAAGGTGGCGGTGCCCACCCTCTCCGCAGTGCTCTACCAGCATGGTTACCACTCGCGCTATCTCACCGGCGTCAAGCCGCTCAACCCGGCCATGCGCAAGTTTTGCGGCGCCGCCTGGACCGTGCGTTCGATTCCGATCCGCGAAGACCTGCGCGCCGGCATTTCCAAAGGCACCGTACCGAGCCGCAACCGCATCGCGTTCGACGCCGCACCGGCGGGCGCCGTGATCGTGTGCGGCACCGGCGGCCACCCCAACGTGGCGATGATGGGCGACATCATGAGCACGTCGCTGATGACGCGCGGGATCGAAGGCGTGGTCCTGGACACCGGTGTGTCGGACGGCGACTTCGTGGCCACCATGGCGCTGCCCGTGATTGCGGCCGGCAATTCGCCGATCTCGTCGTTCGCGGCGGTGATGGTGATCGAGCACGACACGCCGATCGGCTTCCAGAACGTTGCGGTTTTCCCCGGCGACATCATCGTGGGCGACGCCAACGGCGCCATCTGCATTCCGCGCCACCTGGCAGACGACCTGGCCGACGCCTGTATCGAGCAGGAGCGGCTCGAAGTATTCGTGCTGGAGTTGATCAAGTCGGGTGCCCCCATCGACGGCACTTACCCGCCCAACGCCGCCACGCTCGCCGCGTACGACACTTGGCTGGCCGAGCGCAAGCTGCCGCCCGCGCCGCCGAAAAAATCACTGGGCCCTGCCTGAGTTTTACCGCACCTCGCCCGCGCCGCCACGGATCACCCCATCGAACCTGCCACCTGGAGCCTGTCGTACATGATCACCACCCGCCGAGATTTCCTGCACAAGATTGCCGCCGTTGGCGGCTACAGCGCCACCTTCCTCACCATGCAAGCACTGGGCATGACGCCGGCCACGGCCGCCACCCTGCCCCTGACGCTGGAAAAAGGGAAACAGCACGGCACCAGGGTCGTGATCCTGGGCGCGGGCGTGGCCGGCCTCTCCGCCGCGTACGAACTGGGCAAGGCGGGCTACGATTGCGTGGTACTGGAAGCGCGCGAACGCAGTGGCGGCCGCAACTGGACCATCCGGGGCGGCGACAAGCTGGAGATGACCGACGGCACGGTGCAGCAGTGCACCTTCGACCGCAGCAGCCCCAATCTGTACTGGAACGCCGGCCCCGCGCGGCTGCCGGCGCGCCACGAAACCATCCTCGGCTACGTGCGCGAATTCGGCATTCCGCTCGAGGTGGAAGTGAACACCACGCGCGAAGCGTATATGTTCAATGCCGACGCCAACGGCGGCAAGCGCGTGCAAATGAGCCAGGCCGTCAACGACACGCGCGGCGCCGTCTCGGAACTGCTGGCCAAGGCCATCGATCGCGGCGCGCTGGACCAGGAACTGACGGCGCACGACAAGGAGCGCGTGTTCGCCTTCCTCAAACAGTACGGCGACCTGACACCGGAAAAACTGTACAAGGGTTCTTCGCGCGCCGGCTTCAAGACCCATCCCACCGCAGACCAGGCGGGTACCGGCCGCGATCCGCTGCCACTGAACCTGCTGCTCGACATGGACCTGTGGAACGGCGTGATCTTCGAAGACATCATCGACCAGCAAGCCACCATGTTCCAGCCGGTGGGCGGCATGGATGCGATTCCGAAGGCATTTGAAAAACGCCTGGGCAAGGTTATCCGCTTCAACAGCCCGGTGACGGCGCTGCGGCGCAAGGGTAACGGCGTACAGGTGGCCTACCTCGACAAGAAAACCGGCCAGACGCGCACCGTGGAAGCGGCCTACTGCCTGAACACGATGGCGCTGCCGATCCTGGCCAAAATCCCGGCCGACTTCTCGCCGGCGCACGCGCAGGCCATCCAGGCCGTGCACTACCACGAGTCGGTCAAGGTGGCCTGGCAGGCGCCGCGCTTCTGGGAAAAGGACGATAACCTGTACGGCGGCATCTCGTGGATCAAGGGCCCGACCAATATGATCTGGTACCCGAGCGGCGGCATGCTCGAAGACCAGGGCGTGCTGGTCTCGGCCTATGCCAGTGGCGCCGGCGGCGACATCATGGCGTCCAGGTCGCTGGCCGAGCAGTTCGAGTGGACCCGCAAGGTGGTCGAGGGGGCGCACCCGGGCAAGAGCGCGCAGCTGAAAAAGCCGATGGCCATCGCCTGGAAAAAAGTGCCGTACTCGCTGGGCGCCGCCCCCGAGTACCACGCCGGCCAGGAAAGCGTGTTCGCTACGCTGTGCCAGCCCGATGGTCCGTTCTACTTTGGCGGCGACGCCGTAAGCCGCATGGGCAACTGGCAGGAAGCGACCATCGCCGGCACCCGCCGGGCAATGAACCTGATGGAAGCGCACCGCGTATCCACCAAGGCGGCTGCCTGAGCGCGGCATACCAGGAGCCCGACATGACAACACCTTCCAGCCCGACCGCCCCCTTCGACATGACCATCCGTGGCGGCCGCATCTCGACCGACAAGGAGACGTTTTACGCCGATATCGGCATTAACAACGGCGTCATTGCCGCCATCGCGCCGGACCTGCCGGCTGGCGCGGTGGACATCGACGCTACCGGCCGCTGGGTGCTGCCCGGCGGCGTGGACAGCCACTGCCACATCGAGCAGCTGTCCGGCATGGGCGTGATGTGCGCCGACGATTTTTATTCGGGCACGGTGTCGGCCGCATTTGGCGGCACCACCACCATCATGCCGTTCGCGGCGCAACACCGGGGCATGAAAATCCCCGCCGTGCTGGCCGATTATTCCGGGCGCGCCGCCACCAAGGCGGTGATCGACTACGGCTTCCATCTGATCCTCACCAATCCGGACGAGGACACCATGAAGACCGACCTGCCGCAGGCGATCCGCAACGGCATCACGTCGCTGAAAGTCTTCATGACCTACAACCAGCTCAAGCTCGACGACTACCAGCTGCTCGATGTGATGACGCTGGCCGACCAGGAAGGCGCGCTGGTCATGATGCATGCGGAGAACCACGACATGATCCGCTGGGTGGCCGACCGCATGCTGGCCCTGGGCCACACGGCGCCGAAGTACCACGCGGTGGCGCATGACAAGCTGTCGGAGACGGAAGCGAGCTACCGCGCCGTGGCGCTCTCGCGGCTGATCGACGTGCCGGTGCTGATCGTCCACGTGTCCGGCGCCGAAACCGTGGAGACGATCCGCCAGGCGCGCACCAACGGCGCCTTCATCCACGCCGAGAGCTGCCCGCAATACCTGTTCCTCACTGCCGACGATCTCGACGCCGAAGGCATGGAAGGCGCCAAGTTCTGCTGCAGCCCGCCGCCGCGCGACGTCGGTTCGCAGGAAGCCATCTGGCGCGGGTTGAAGGATGGCACGCTGGCGCTGTACTCGTCGGACCACGCACCGTTCCGCTTCGACGTTACGGGCAAGCTGCCGCACGGCGACCAGACCAAGTTCAAGGAAATGGCCAACGGCGTGCCCGGTATCGAGCTGCGCATGCCACTGCTGTTTTCCGAAGGTGTGGTCAAGGGCCGCATCACCATCAACGAGTTCGTGGCGCTCACCGCCACCAACCACGCCCACATGTATGGCATGGAGCATAAAAAGGGCAATCTCGCGGTGGGCCTCGACGCCGACATCGCACTATGGGACCCTGTGCTGGAAGTGGCAGTGGGCACGGCCATGTTGCACGATAACGTGGGCTACACGCCGTACGAAGGCCGCACGGTGACGGGCTGGCCCACCACGGTGATCAGCCGCGGCCGCGTGGTGGTCGATGGCGGCGAACTGCACGTGGAGCGCGGCACCGGTGAATTCATCGCCTGCAAGCGCCCCGCACCGGCTGCCCCCGACCGCAGCAAGTCCCAACCGAACGTGCTGGCGCAATTGCTGCGCGGCCAGGCCGCGCGGCAGCCGACCTGATCATTCCAGCTGGCATGGAAGTGTAAAGACCACCGGAGCGGTGGTCTTTTCTTTTTGCGCCGCCGCTCGGGTACCATATGCAAGAATATGCACGATAGCCACAATGAAAGCGAGACCGCATGACCGACCAGACCTTTGACCCCGCTGCCGCCACCGCGCGCCTGCAGGAAGCCGGCCGCACGGCCCAATTGCTGGTGGCCCTGCCGCCGGACGAGCGTCCCGCCACCGTGGACGACGGCTACCTGGTGCAAACCACCGTACTGGCGGCGGGCGGCGAACCGGTGGTCGGCTGGAAGATCGCCGGCGCCTCGCCGCGCTGCCTGCGCGGTGAACTGCCGGCCGTGCCGCTGATCGGCGCGGTGGTGCCGTCGCGGCTCGTGCACGCCGGCGCCACGCGGGCCATCCACGCCGGCGCGCCGCTGACGCTGGAGGCGGAAGTGGCGGTATCGTTGGCGCGCGACGTGGTACCGGCCGACGAACCATTCGACCACGCCATGGTGGACCGGGTGTTCGCTGCGATCGAAGTAGTGCGCAGCCGCTTTGTCGACCGCAAGGCCGTGGGTCAGCCCAGCTTTGCCGCCGACAACGTGGGCTTTCACGCGCTGGTATGCGGCGACGTCGTGGACCTGTCGCGCACCGAGCCGTTCCTGGCCCCCGTCGAAATGCGCTTCAACGATGAAGTGATTGCCACGTCGCTGCAAGGCGATGACCGCACCCAGCCCTTCGCGGCCCTGGCCTTCCTGTGGAGCGAGTTCGCCCGCCGTGGCATCACGATTGCGCGCGGTGCGGTCATCACCACCGGCACACTGACGGCGCCGGTGGACGTGGCCGGACCGGGCCTGGTCGAAGCGCGCGTGGGCGGCGTGCGCGTGGCGCTGCATCTGACCCGGAGGTGAATCCCATGACCGGCCCGGACGACCAGCTTGACGCCGGCTTGTTGCTGCAAACGCTGACGGCACTGAAAAACGGCGATTTTTCCACGCGCATGCCGTCCGGCGCCGGTGGGGTTGCCGGCCAGGTGGCGGACACGCTCAACCAGATCATGGCGGCCGGCGAGAAAATGAATGCCGACAGCCGGGCCGGCGCCCTGCTCACGCAGTCGCAATCGCTGGCGCAGGAACTGCGGCAGACCAACCAGGAACTGGCGGAAAAGGCGCGCCTGCTGTCAGAACAGAACATCGAGGTCGAGCAGGCCAAGCTGGCACTGGAGGAAAAGGCCACCCAGCTGGCGCTGTCGTCCCGTTACAAATCCGAGTTCCTGGCCAATATGTCGCACGAGCTGCGCACGCCGCTCAATTCCCTGCTGATCCTGGCGCAGCAACTGGGCGACAACCCGGACGGCAACCTGTCGGACAAGCAGGTGGAATTCGCCCGCACCATCCACGGCTCCGGCTCCGACCTGCTCACCCTCATCAACGACATCCTCGACCTGTCGAAGATCGAATCGGGCACGGTCACGCTCGAATTTTCCGAATACCGGTTCGAGCACCTGCACCAGTATGTCGAGCGCACCTTCCGCCACATGGCCGAGGCCCGGCACCTGGACTTTTCGATCGAACTGCACGGCGACCTGCCCGCCGCCCTGATGACCGACACCACGCGCCTGCAGCAGGTCCTCAAAAACCTGCTGTCGAACGCGTTCAAGTTCACCTCCCACGGCCGCGTGGCGCTGACGATCGGGCTGGCCGACGGCGGCTATTCCAGCGACCTGCCCGCCCTGTGCCGCGCCGATGCGGTGCTGGCGTTTGCCGTCAGCGACACCGGCGTGGGCATCGTCGCCGACAAGCTGCAACTGATCTTCGAGGCGTTCCAGCAGGCCGACGGCTCCACCGCCCGCAAGTACGGCGGCACCGGCCTGGGACTGTCGATCTCGCGCGAACTGGCGCGCCTGCTTAGCGGCGAGATCCGGGTGGAGTCGGTGCTGGGAGGAGGCTCCACCTTCACCCTGTTCCTGCCGTGGTATCGGGCCGGCTGTGTTGCATCCGAACCCGCACTGGAACCGGCGCCGGCGCCCAAGGCCGTGGCAATGCAAGTCGTGGAACTGCCGGAGCTGCTCCATGAGGAAGCGGAAGACGAGATCGACTACCACGACGACCGTGCGCTGCTGGCGCCCGGCGATCCGTCGGTGTTGATCATCGCCGACGACGAGCGCCTTGCCGCGATGCTGCTGGACCTGGCGCGCGCCCATCGCTTCAAGGGCGTGGTGACCGCCAATGGCGACTCGGCGCTGAGCCTGGCGCGCGACTACCTGCCCTCGGCCATCCTGCTCGACCTCGACCTGCCCGACATTGACGGCCTGACCGTGCTCGAACGCCTGAAACGCGATCCGGGCACGCGCCATATTCCCGTGCATGCACTGTCCAACCGCCGCGAACAGGAACGCGACCGGCAGCAGGCGCTGCGCCTGGGCGCCCAGTCCTATCTGTACCTTTACCTGAATCTGTACCAGTACCAGCCGGCGGACCGGGAAGCGCTGCGCGACCTGTTCGCGCGCATCCGCGCATTCCTTGCGCGCAGCCAGAGCAGCCTGCTGGTGGTGACTGACGACGCCACCGGGCGCGACGCCATCGTAACGCTGCTCGGCGCCGCCGACCTGGACATCGTGGCCGTAAATACCGGCATGGCCGCGCTGGCAGCACTGCGCACGCGGCGCTTCGACTGCATGGTGCTCGACCTGGCGCTGCCCGACATGAGCGGCTTCGAACTGCTGGGCGCCATCGCCGCCGACCGCGCGCTGCGCGACGTGCCGGTGGTGGTCAACACCGCTGGCGACATCGATCGCAAGCAGCTCGACCGGCTCGCGCGCCTCGAACGCGGCGCCAACGGCATCGTGATCCGGGAAGCGCGCACGCCCGAGCGGTTGCTTGACGAGACGGCACTGTTCCTGCACCGGTCACCGGCCAGCCTGTCCGAATCCCAGCGCATCATGCTCGAAGAGATCCACGAAGCCGAGGGCAGCCTGGCCGGGCGCAGTGTGCTGATCGTCGATGACGACGTGCGCAATATCTTCGCGCTGTCGTCGCTGCTCGAACGCCAGCAGATGCAGGTATCATTCGCAGAAAACGGCCGCGATGGCATCAAGGTGCTGGAGCGCGATCCGTCCATCGAGATCGTCCTGATGGACATCATGATGCCGGAAATGGATGGCTACGACACCATGCGCGCGATCCGGCGCATCGCCAGGTTCCGTTCGCTGCCGATTATTACGCTTACTGCCAAGGCCATGAAGGGCGATCGTGACAAATGCATCGCCGCCGGCGCGTCGGACTACATCAGCAAGCCGGTCGATGTGGGACAACTGCTGTCGCTGCTCAGGGTCTGGCTGAATTAACCATTACAAGGAAAACCATGCAACGCAGTTTGATGTCGATCGCCGTGACGGCGGCTCTGGCCCTGGGCCCTGTCCTCACCCATGCAGCGCAGGCAGCACCAGCGACCAAATCCAGGGCAGCCGCGCAACAGACTACCCAGCTCCCGCGCAATGCCGCGCCCACGCACTACGCGGTGTCGCTCACGCCGGACGCCGCCAGCCGCACCTTCAGCGCCAGCGTCGTCATCTCGCTCGATATCACGCAGGCGACCGACCGCCTAGTGCTCAATGCCGCCGACCTGGCATTTTCCAGCGCTGCGCTCAGCGCCGGCGCCGGCCAGCCGGCACAAGCGGCCACCGCCATCGACCTCGACGCCGACCAGCAAACCGCCACCTTCCGCTTCGGCCGCACGCTGCAACCGGGCAGCTACCAGTTACAACTGGCGTATACGGGCCTGATCGGCACCCAGGCCGCCGGCCTGTTTGCGCTCGACTACCAGAACGGCGGCGCAGCCAAGCGTGCGCTGTACACCCAGTTTGAAAACTCCGAAGCGCGCCGCGTGATCCCGTCGTGGGACGAGCCGTTTTATAAAGCCACGTTCGCGCTGGAGGCGACCATCCCTGCCGGCCAGATGGCGGTGTCGAACATGCCGGTGGCAGCCACCACCAGGCTGGCCGACGGGCGCGAACTGGTGCGCTTTGCCACGTCGCCGAAGATGTCCACCTACCTGATGTTCTTCGGCCTCGGCGAATTCGAGCGCGCCACCACGTCCGAAGGCGGCACCGAGATCGGCGTGATCACGCAAACCGGCACGCTGAACCAGGCCCAGTTCGCGCTCGACTCGTCGCGCGCCGTATTGCGCGAGTATAACGACTACTTCGGCGTCAAGTACCCGCTGCCAAAACTGGACAATATCGGCGCGCCGGGCCAGAGCCAGTTCTTCAGCGCCATGGAAAACTGGGGCGCCATCTTTACCTTCGAATACGCGATCCTGCTCGACCCGCGCACCGCCACCCAGGAAGACCGCGAAGGAGTGTTTGTCACCGCCGCCCACGAAATCGCCCACCAGTGGTTCGGCAACCTGGTCACCATGGCCTGGTGGGACGACCTGTGGCTGAACGAAGGTTTTGCGTCATGGATGGAATCGCGCACCACCGCGCGCCTGCACCCGGAATGGGACTGGCACCTGCGCGCGGTGCACACGCGCGAAGGCGCAATGGCCAGCGACGCCCTGGCTTCCACCCACCCGGTGATACAGCGCATCGCCACCGTGGAACAGGCCAGCCAGGCCTTCGACAACATCACCTACCAGAAAGGCGAAGCGGTGATCCGCATGCTGGAAGAGTACGTGGGCGCGGACGCCTGGCGCAACGGCGTGCGCGCGTACATCGCCAGGCATGCGTATAGCAACACGGTGTCCGACGACCTGTGGCGCCAGGTGGAAAAGGCGGCCCACAAGCCGGTCACCGCCATCGCCCACGACTTCACGCTGCAACCGGGCGTGCCGCTGATCCGCGTGGCCGATGCCGTGTGCCGGAACGGCAAGGCCACCATCGTCCTCACCCAGGGCGAATTCGCCAAAGACGACGCCCCCCGTAAACCTTTGAGCTGGCGCGTGCCGGTCATCGCCGGAACTGTGGGCGGCGCCACCGTGCGCACCGTGGTTGCCGGCGGCAAGGCCACCATCACCCTGCCCGAGTGCGGCGCGGTGCTGGTCAACGCCGGCCAGAGCGGCTACTACCGCACGCTGTACACGCCCAAGGGCTTCGCCGCGCTGGCCGGGCGTTTCGCCGACCTGCCGGCCATCGATCAAATGGGCTTGCTGGCCGATGCCGCAGCGCTGGGCATGTCCGGCCACATGCCGGCGCCCGGCTACCTGGAACTGGTGGCCGGCACGCCGGTGACAGCCGCGCCGCAGGTGTGGGAAGACATCGCCGGCACGCTGGCCGGCCTGCACGCCAGCTACGAGGGCAAGCCGGAACAGCGCGCCGCCTTCGACAGCTTTGCGCGTGCGCGCCTGGCGCCGGTACTGGCGCGCGTGGGCTGGACTGCCGCCGCCGGCGAAGCCGCACCTGTCGCCAACCTGCGCGCCACGCTGATCGCCGCCCTCGGCGACATGGGCGACCCTGGCGTGCTGGCCGAAGCGCGCCGCCGCTATGCGCTGCGCCACAGCGAGCAGGATGCCATGCCGGTGGCCCTGCGCCGCCCGATCCTGGGCGTGATCGCCGCCAACGCCGATGCAGCGACCTGGGATGCGCTGCTGGCCGAGGCGCGCGCCGAAACAGCAGCCATGGTCAAGGCCGAGCAATACGGTTTGCTTGGTTCCAGCCGCGACCCGGCACTGGCCCGCCGCGCGCTGGACCTGGCGCTGACCGACGAAGCCGGCGCCACCAACAGCGCCAGCATGATCAGCCACGTCGCCAATCAGCATCCGGACCTGGCGTTCGACTACGCGGTGGCGCACCGCGAGCAGGTAGAACAGAAGATCGACGCCACCTCGCGCAGCCGCTTCTTCCCCGGCCTGGCCCGCCGCTCGGCCGATCCGGCCATGGTGGCCAAACTGAACACCTACGCCGACCAGCACCTGGCCGCCGACGCGCGCGGCGACGTCAAGATCGCGATCGCCTCGATCGAGTACCGCATCAAAGTACGCAAGGAGCGTTTGCCAGAAATCGACGCCTGGCTGGCGCACCATCGCTGAAGCGTCGGGGGCCGCGCAGCAGGTTTGCGAGCTCCCCACCATCAAAAAAAAACCAGCTCCACCGTGAGGTGATGCTGGTTGCAAAACGCTCGAAAGCGTGGGGATGGCCGGTGGTCCGGCGGCTGGTCTGCGCCGCCTGGACTGAATTTGTGCCGGAATGAAGGTCCGGCAGCCGGGCGCTTGGTTTAACCGCGCGCTACAGGTATTACTTTGCCAGTTAATCGAAAAGACAGGCTTAGGACTTCATTAAACTTCATGAAGCCTGCCGCTGGAGGGGGCATTGAGATGATTGAATTGGTGCCGGTGTTACAGGCCACCGGCAAGCCCGCTGAGCGATGTTCCGTGAAATCCCGTGCCAACCTGGACACGGCGACCAACTGGAAGATGCTGGGACCAGCGCTACGCATCATAATCGGGCAATATGACCAGCCAATGACGGCCACTATAAAGTACACAACCATGTTATCGACACCACCACTGCGCGCGCACCTGCTGGCGGCCACGTTCATCGTGGCGCTGGCCGCCTGCTCTCCGCTGCCGCCTTCCCCGCCCGCCACCGCGCTAGCGACAATCACGCAGGCGCCACCCGCTGAGCCGGCGCCGCCAGCCGCTGTCGCAGCGGGGGCGCTCGCCATCGACAGCGCCAACTCGCTGATCGCCGTCACCGTGCGGCGCGGCGGCGTGCTGGCGCGCCTGGGCCACGACCACGTGGTGGCCGCACGCGCCATCACCGGCACCGTCACGCCCACCGACAACCGCGCGCAGTTCCAGTTCCGCCTCGACCAGATGACGGTGGACGAACCGGCGCTGCGCCAGGTCGCGGGCCTAGAAAAACAGCCGTCGCCGGAAGCCGTCGCCGGCACCCGCACCAATATGCTGACCAGGGTGCTCGACGCCGAACGCTACCCGCTGGTCACCGTGCGCGCCGAACGGATTGCCGACGACCAGCCGCTGCGCGTGGCCATTACCCTGCACGGTGTCACCCGCACTTACCAGATCCCGGTGATGTTCGCCCGCAATGGGAGCAGCCTGACGGTGAGCGGCACGGTCGATCTGAAGCAGACCGATTTCGGCCTGGTGCCGTTCTCGGTGATGGGCGGCGCCATGGCGGTGGAAGACCGGATGGAACTGCGCTTCAACGTGGTGGCAAAATAATGGCGCGATAAAAAAAAGCCCGCGGCACAAACGGCGCGGGCTGAAAGGTTTCAAATCGGGAGAGACTTGAAAGAGCAAGTGCAGTATCTCCCCTCAACATGACGGCGTGATGACATCAACACACGCTATCTCGAAATAATCAGTTTTAATCCCAAGCCCACGAACACCGCCCCCGCCACCCGGTCCATCCACATGCCTGCGCCGGGGTGGCGATTGATCCACGCCCCCACCGCGCCGGAAAAATAGCCGAGCAGCGAAAACAGCACCACGGCCTGCGCCGTGAACAGCAAGCCCAGTTGCGCGGTCTGCCAGCTGGCATCACCGCGGTCGGCCACCACGAACTGCGGCAAAAACGACAGGAAGAACAGCACCACCTTGGGATTGATGGCATTGGCGAACAAGCCCTTGGCAAACAACCGCCCCAGGCTTTCGTCAGGCAAGCCGGTTTGCGCCACCCGTGCTTCGCCACGGCTGCGCAGCGCGCCGATGCCGAGCCACACCAGGTAAGCGCCGCCGATGATCTTCAAGGCGCCAAACGCCGTAGGGGAAGCGGCGATCAGCGCGCTCACGCCCAGTGCGGCCAGCACCGTGTGACTCAGGCAGCCCAGCGCGCAGCCGATGCCGAACACCATGCCCTGGCGGCGTCCGCGCGAGACACCCACGCTGAGCACCATCAGGTTGTCCGGGCCGGGCGAGATCGTAATCAGCAAGGCGGCGCTGAGAAAACCGATGAACTGTTCTGGTGAAATTAACATGTGGAGGCTCGGTAAAGGCTGGAACCCATGATGATAGCTGTCGCATGGTTATGTCACAACTACATCATATTTTCTGAAAACAACATGTTCTCGTATAAAATGACCGAATTCGTGCCTCCGCAATGGCGGACGACATCCCTACATATCAATAACCAAAGCTTGCAAGATGTACCACGCGCTGAGCGCCTTTGCGGGCCAAGTCCCCCGCCACCTGTCGTCGCCGCTGCTGTTGTTACGCATCATGGCGCTGCTGCTGGCCGCGCTGTGCATTGCCGGTCCGGTGCGCGCGCAGGCGCTGCCCCTGTCAACGATCCCGCTCACCCACACCGGCACCGATATCGCCCGCACCGGTAAGCTCTACCTGGACGAAGGCGAACTGGCGCCAGCCAATGCCGGTGCGCTGCCGGCACTGGTCGCCGGCCTGCGGCCTGCGGACAAGGTGGATTTGCTGGGCGGCGGTTACTGGCTGGTGGCCGAATTGCGCAACGACGGCGTGCTGACCGACTGGGTCATCGATCCCAACGACACCCTGATCGATGTGGTGGACATCTACCTGTACCAGCCCGACGGCACGGTGCGGCTGCTGAAAACCGGCTACCGCCAGCCGCACGACTACCTGCTCCACTACGGCAAGGACGTGCAGCTCGAACCGGGCAAGACCTACCCGGTGCTGATCCGCTTTTCCAGCCCCTATTACGCGCGCACGCCGATGTTTACCGCGCTGCCGCGCAGCGACTACCAGCGCCTGGTGGCCCGCGAAAACGTCATGATCATCGGTTCCATCGGCGCGCTGCTGGCGCTCACGGTGTTCAATTTCTTCATCTACTCGATCACGCGCGACCGCTCGTCGCTGTACTACTCGCTGTATGTGCTGTGCTACGCGGTGGCCTGGGGCATGACCTTCCACCTGTCGGCCGACATGTTCGACTGGCACAACCTGCACTGGCACTACGTGCCGTTCTTCCTGCTGCCGGTGATCAGCACCCTGTTCTACACCAGCTTCCTGCGCCTGCGCGAGACCGCGCCGCGCCTGTTCCTGCTCAGCCGCGTCAACATCGTGCTGCCGCTACTGACGCTGCCCTCGTGCTTTTTGGCGCTCAGCTACGCCCACACCATCGCCACCGTTGTCATTGCGATCTGGGTGTCGATGGCGCTGGTGACCGGCATCGTGGTGTGGCGCCGGGGCTATCAGCCGGCGCGCTTTTTCGTGCTCGGTTTCCTGGCGCTGCTGTTACCGAGTTTGGTGATCCTGCCGGCCAACGTGGGCCTGATCCCGGCGCTGGTGACCAACGCCCAGCTCTTCACGCTATTGGGCGGCACGCTCGATGGCGTGCTGCTGGCGTTCGCGCTGGCCGACCAGATCCGCCTGCTGCGCAACACCCTGGAACAACGCGTGCAGGAGCGCACGGCCGAACTGACCGAGGCCAAGGAACACGCCGAGGTGGTGAGCCGCCACCGCATCGATTTTCTGTCGGCCATGAGCCACGACATCCGCACCCCGCTGGCCGGCGTGATCGGCATGATCAAGTTCGCCATGCGTGACCAGTCGGTGCGCGGCCGAACCGAGGAATACCTGCGCATCGGCCTGCAAAACAGCGAGTCGCTGCTGGCCATCCTCAACGACATCCTCGACTTTTCCAAGATCGATGCCGGCCGCCTGTCGATCGAAACCGTGGACTTCGACCTGATCGCGCTGATCGACGACGCCATCGGTATCCTGCAAGGCCAGGCCGACGCCAAGAGCCTGCTGCTGCGCTGCGAACTGGCGCCGGACCTGCCGCGCTTCGTGCGCGGCGATCCCACGCGCCTGCGCCAGATCCTGCTCAATTTGCTCGGCAACGCCATCAAGTTCACCGACCGGGGCGAGGTGCGGCTGCATGCTTCCGCGCTCGATCCGGTCGCCGGCCTCACCAGCGTCAGCTTCGAGATCATCGACACCGGTCCGGGCATCCCGCCCGACACCCTGCCGCGCCTGTTCCAGAAATTCGAACAGGCCGACCATTCCACCACGCGCCGCTACGGCGGCACCGGCCTGGGACTGGCCATCTGCAAGGAGCTGGTGGAGCTGATGGATGGCGCCATCGCCGCCGAAAGCCGGGTGGGCGTGGGCTCGACCTTCAGCTTTACCCTGCCGCTGGCGGTGGGCGCCGCGCCGCTGGCCGGTCCGGACACGGGCCCGCACCGCGAGTACCACGCCTACCGACTGCGCATCCTGTGCGCCGAGGACGTGCGCACCAACCAGATCATCGTCAGCACGCTGCTCGAGAACATGGGCCACGACATCCGTATCGTGGAAAACGGCCTGCAGGCGCTGCATGCACTGGCCGAATCGGACTACGACCTGGTGCTGATGGACGGGCGCATGCCGATGATGGACGGCGAGCAGGCCACGCGCCTGATCCGCGCCGGCGGCAACGAGGACTACCGCATGCGCGATCGGTCGATTCCGATCATCGCCCTCACCGCCAACGCCAGCGACCATGACCGCGCGCGCTACCTTGGCGTGGGCATGGACGGCTTCCTCAGCAAGCCGGTCGATGAACGCCTGCTGTACGACCAGGTCGAAAAGATCATCGCCCTGCACCTGGCCCGTGGACGTCCGCTGCGCGCGGTCGATCCGGCGCAGCTGCCGTCCGCGTGCCATGCGGACCTCGACGCCCAGTTCGGCGTGACACCGGCGGCCTGCGGTGACGGTACCGGCGCCGGCAAGGCGGTGCAGATCATGCCGCTGGCCGGCCTGTCGCACAAGCATTTGCAGCGCATCACCGACGCCTTCCTCGACGAAGCGCCGCGCCGCCTGCGCACCGCGCGCGCGGCGGTCAGCGCCGGGAACGCGCAGGCGGCAGCCGCCGCCATCCACGCCCTGAAGGGAAGCGCCGGCTACCTCAGTTCCAACCACCTGCACGCGCTGTGCGCGGAACTGGAAGCGGAAGCGAACGCCGGCCGCATCGACCACGTGGAGCACATGCTGGGGGAAGTAGAAGCGGCACTGGACCAGGCCTGTGCCGATTTGCAGGCGTCGAACCGGACCTGCACTTCCTGACCCATCACAACGCCGTGCCCCAGCCAAGCGCCTGGTACAGCGAGATCGCCTCGACATACGAGGCGGTTTCCGCCTGCAGTGCGGCGCGCCGGATCGCGTGCAGCGCGCGCTGGTTTTCCAGCACCGACTGGTAACTGCCGGCGCCGGCCGCGAACCGGGTATTGGCGATGCCGAGCGCGGCGCCGCCGTGGCTGGCCGATTGCGCCAGCGACGCGAGCCGCGACTGGTTCTCCACCAGCCGGGTGACCGCATTTTCCACTTCTTCCTGCGCCAGCAACAGCGCCTGCCGGTACCCTGCCAGCGCGCCCTGCGCCTCGGCCCCGGTGGCGCGCACCCTGACCCTGGCGCTGCCGATGCGCAGCGCCGGCAGCGTGACCGCCGGGGTCAGCTCGAACGCGCGCGCCCCGGCATCGAACACGCTGCTGCCGCGCAGCGCGAAAAAGCCCACGAAGCCGCCCAGACCCAGGCGCGGATACAGGTCCGCCGTCGCCGCGCCCACTTCCTCATTCGCGGCGGCCAGCAGGCGTTCGGCGCGCACCACGTCGGGCCGTTGCCGGATCAGGGCATTGACGTCGCCCAGCGGCAGCTGGCCGGCCAGCGGCGCGCGCTGCCAGGCGCCCGGGGCGAACATGGTGGGGCCGGGCGCCCTGCCTTGCAGGACATCGAGCCGGTACTGCGCCCGCTGCAATCCTGCCTGCAGGGCCGGCAACTCGGCCTCGCTGCGCGCCAGGTTGGCCGAGGCGTTCTGCAACTCTTCCGGCAGGCCGCTGCCGGCGGCAATACGGGCCGAGAGCAGCGCCACCGTCTCGCGCCAGCTCGCGATATCGGCGGCGGCAAGCGCCAGTTCCTGCTGGTAACCGAGCGCTTCGTAATAGTTGCGCGCCACGTCGGCCGCGATCACCAGGCGCGCCTGGCGCAGGTCCGCTTGTGCGGCGTCGGCCCGGGCCTGCGCCGCGCGGCTCAGGTGCGCCAGCCGGCCGAACAGGTCGATCTCCCATTGCGCATCGAGACCCACGCGGCTGGCGGCGGTGGCGCCGCGCGCCTGCGGCGTGACCTGCTCCACGCTGCGCTGCCACTGCGCGCGGCCGGTCACCGCCGGCAACCGGTCCAGCCGCCGCTCGTCGAATACCGCGCGTGCAGCAAGCAGGCTCGCTTGCGCGCGCGCGATATCGTGGTTGTGCGCCAGCGCCCGGTCGACCAGTTGCGCCAGGCGTTCATCATCGAAAAAAGTCCACCAGGCGGCGTTGCCGGTAACGCCCTGGCCGGCGGCAAAACGTTCCTGCTGCGGGCTGGCCAGCGCGATGACCGGGGTATCGGGCGTGGCATGCGGCGGCGTGACAGCGCAGCCGGCCAGCAGCGCGAACAATACAGGTACGGTACGGCGATGTGTGATCATGAAGGTTCCTTGGTTGCCGAGGCGGCGTGGTTGCGGGCCAAAAACGCATACATGGTGGGCAGCACGAACAGCGTAAACAGCGTGCCCACCACCATCCCCGAGACGATCACCACGCCCAGGCCGAAACGGCTGTTGGCGCCGGCGCCCGAGGCGAACAGCAGCGGCACCAGGCCCACTACCATGGCGGCCGTGGTCATCAGGATCGGCCGCAGGCGCAGGCGCGCGGCCTTGACGATGGCGTCCACCCGGTTCAGCTGCTCGTGCACCTGCAGTTCGTTGGCAAATTCCACCATCAGGATGCCGTGCTTGCTGATCAAGCCGATCAGCGTCACCAGCCCGATCTGGGTGTAGATGTTGACCGTGGCCCAGCCCAGCGCCAGCGGTATCAAAGCGCCGCAGATCGACAGCGGCACCGTGATCAGGATGATCAGCGGATCGCGCAGGCTTTCGTACTGCGCCGCCAGCACCAGGTAGATCACCACCACGGCCGCCAGGAACGCCATCAGCAGCGCATTGCCTTCGGTGGCGAACTGGCGCGCATCCGACTGCCAGTCGTAGGAAAAGCCCGGCGGCAGCGTCTTGCCCACGCCGTCGAGGAACGCCACGGCGTCGCCCAGCGTAACGCCGGGCGCCGGCACGCCCTGGAACGTGGCCGCGTTCTGCTGGTTGAACTGGGTGAGCCGGTTCGGCTCGATTTCCTGCGCGACCGACACCACGTTCGACAGCGGCACCAGGCTGCCGTCGCCGGCGCGCACGAACTGGCGCGTGAGCGCCGGCGCCGTCAGGCGCTGCTCGCGCGGGCTCTGGGCGATCACGTCGTAGGCGCGGCCGTCCAGGCCAAAGCGGTTCAGGTAGTTTTCGCCCACCAGCACCGCCAGCGACTGGCCGATGTCCTCCATCCCGATGCCCAGGCTGCCGGCCTTGCTGCGGTCCACCCGCACTTTCACGACCGGGTTGTTGTAATCGAGATCGCTGTCCACCACCGCGAACAGGCCGCTGGCGCGGGCGCGCTGCTTGATGTCTTCCATGGTGCGGAACACGGTGGCGTAATCCTGGGCGCTGCGCAGCACCATCTGCACCGGCAGGCCGCCGCTCGATCCCGGCAGGGGCGCCAGCTGGAAGGCGAAGATGCTGGTGCCCTCCACGTCGCCCGCCGCCTGCTGCAATTCGGCCTGCACCACGGCGGCGCTGCGCGCGCGCTCGCCCCACGGCGTCAGGTTGATGCCGCCGATGCTCGACGCCGGCCCGTCGCTGCCGTTGATGATCCAGCGCGACGCGGTTTCCGGCATGCTGCGGTAGATGCCATCGAGCTTGGACGAAAAGCGCTCGACGTAATCGAGGCTGGCGTGCTGCGGCGCCTTGATGGCGGTGAGCACGCTGGCCTGGTCCTCGGACGGCGCCAGCTCGCGCTGCGGCATCAGGTACAAAAACGGCAGGCTCACCATCACCACCAGCGCCACGCCGCCGCCGAGCCAGCGGCGCTGCAACGAGCGCTCCAGCAAATACGTGTAACGGCGCGCGAGGCCGCCGAAAAAGTGTTCTGCCGCGCGCGCCATGCGGCCCTCGTCCTGCTTCGGTTGCAGCAGCAGGGAACTCATCACCGGCGACAGCGTGAGCGCCACCACGCCCGACACCACCACCGCGCCAGCGAGCGTGAGGGCGAATTCCCTGAACAGCGCACCGGTCAGGCCGCCCATCATGCCAATCGGCGCGTACACCGCCGCCAGCGTGATGGTCATGGCCACCACCGGACCCGCCACTTCGCGCGCACCGGCCAGGGCGGCCGCCACCGGCGTCTTGCCTTCCTCGATGTGGCGGTGGACGTTTTCCACCACCACGATGGCGTCATCCACCACCAGGCCCACCGCCAGCACCATGGCCAGCAGCGTCAACAGGTTGATGCTGAAGCCGAAGGCGAGCATCAGCGCGGCCGCGCCCAGCATCGACAGCGGAATCGTCACCACCGGGATCAGCACCGACCGCAGCGATCCCATGCAGAGATAGATCACCACTACCACGATCAGCAGCGCCTCGATCAGCGTGCGCGCCACTTCGTCGATCGATGCCTGGATGAAGCGCGCGGTCTCGAACGCCAGCTCCACCTTCACCCCGGGCGGCAGGGTCTTTTCGATCTCGGGCAGCAGCTGCCGGATGCCCTCGACGATCACCAGCGGATTGCCGCCCGGCGTGGGAAACACGCCCAGGTGCACGGCCGGCACGCCGTCCATGCTGGCGCTGGTGTCGTTCGAGGCCGCGCCCAGCTCCACCGTGCCCACGTCCTTCAGGCGCACCAGCGCCCCGCCATTGCCTTTGCCGACGACCATCTCGCGAAAGCCGGCCACGCTGGCCAGGTCGGTATCGACGCTGAGGTTCGACACCACGTACTGCCCTTTCACCTTGCCCGGCGCGGCCTGGTAGTTATTGCGCCGCACGCTGTCGGCGACGTCGGCGGCGGTGAGGCCGCGCGCGGCCAGCTTGTCCGAGTCGATCCACAGCCGCATGGCCAGTTGCTGGCCGCCGAACACCTCCACCTTGGCCACGCCCGCGATGGTGGAAAACATCGGCTGCACCACGCGCGCCAGGTAGTCGGTGAGCGCGGCGGCGGATACGCTGTCGCTGGCAAAGCCCACGTAGGCCACCGCCGTGGCGTCGCCGGCCGTGCGTTCGATCACCGGATCGAAGGCGTCGGCGGGCAGCTTGTAGCGCACCTGGTTGACCTTGGCCATGACTTCGGTGAGCGCCTGGGTGGAGTCGCGGTTCAGTTCCATGCGCACGGTGACCAGGCTGGCGCCCTGCACCGACGACGACGTCAGGTAGTCGATGCCTTCCACCGACGACACGGCCTGCGCGATCGGCTGAGTGACGAAACCCTGCATCAGGTCCGCCGACGCGCCGGGATAGGCGGTGGCGATGGTAATGGTCGATGATTCGAGCGTCGGATACTGGCGCACCGGCAGCTGCTTTACCGCCAGCACGCCAAGCATCACGATCAGGGTGCTGATCACCAGCGCCAGCACGGGGCGGCGCACGAACAGGTCGGTAAATGTCATTGCGGGCGTCCTTTACCGGGCGCCTGGTCGAGCGTGTTGGCCACCGCCTGCACGGCCATGCCGTCGGCCAGCCGCAGCTGGCCCGACGCGACCACCTGCTGCCCGGCGCGCAAGCCGCGCACGATTTCCACCCTGCCATCGGCCCGGTCGCCCAGCGCGACGGCCACGCGCCGCACCGCCAGGGCCGGCGCGCCCGCCTTCGTGCTGCGCTCGGCCAGGAAGACCGTGTCGCCATAGGCGCTGTACGTGACCGCCGTTTCCGGCACCGTCAGTTGCTGCGCGCCGGTGGCGCGCGCCACCCGCACGGTGGCGTACATGCCGGCCTTGAGGGCGCTGTCCGTGCCGCCAAGCGTGGCCTGCAGCTGCACCATGCGCGAGCGCGCAATCAGCGGGTCGATGGCGTTGATGGTGGCCCGGTACACCTTGCCCGGCCGGGCATCGACCAGCACCTCGATGTCCTGGCCCGGCGCCAGTGCGGCGCCGCTGTGCTCGTCGAGCGCAAAGTTCACCAGCAGCGCGGACGTATCGACCAGGCTGGCCACCGGGTCGGCGGGATTGAGGTACTGGCCCGGGTGCACCCTGCGGATCCCCATGCGACCGGCGAACGGCGCGCGGATGGCCTTCTGGTCGATCAGGGCCTGGGTCTGGCGCAGCTCGCCCTGCGCCGCATCGCGCGCGGCCAGCGCGGCGTCGAGCTGCTCTTCGGTGGCGGCCTTGCCGGCCACCAGGCTGCGCACCCGCTCGTAGCTGCTTTCGGCATTTTTCAGCTGGGCGCGCAGGCGCACCAGCGCGGCCTGCTCGGGGGCGTCGTTCAGTTGCACCAGCAAGGCGCCGGCGGCCACCCGCTGGCCCGACTCGAAATCGATGCGGGCGATGCGGCCGCCCGCCTCGGCCGCCACCTGCACCTGGCGCACCGCTTCCAGTTCGCCCACGCCGGTGGCCACGCGCTGCTGCGCACCGGCCGTCACCGGCGCCAGCGCCACCTTGGTGGCCGGCGGCGCACTGGCCGCAGCGGCCTGCACGTCGGCGCGCGGATAGCCTGCCAGGGCCGCAGCCAAGGCAAGGGAAACGGCCAGCGCGCCCGCGCCGGCAATTTTGGTGTTCATGATGGTGTCCTTAAAAATTAAACAGGAAAAACAGCGCCAGGGTCCACAGCAGCAGCACCAGGTGCGTCGTCTGCAAGCCTTCCTGGGCGATCCAGTAGCCGAACCACAAGCCGCCCAGGTGCATCAGCAGCAGCAATGCGGCCATCGCGCACAGGGCCAGGTTGAACCAGGCGCGCGCGTCGGGCAGGCCCGCCACGCACAGCAGCGCTGCGCCGAGCCAGGCAGCGCAGGCGCCCAGCACTTGCAGCACCAGCACGGTGGCCAGCGCCAGCCGGTGCAGCCACAGCGATGTGACGGCGCGGCGCAGCAGCGGGGTCTCGACGGTGGGATCGCGGCGCAGCGGGTCCATGCGCATGGTGTTGCCGACGGCCCAGACCGAACCGTGGAAAGCGACCAGGTTGTTCAGGGCAGCCAGGCTGAGCCAGGTGGCCAGGCCCAGTGCACAGATCAGTTGAAACAGCCAGATGGTGTGATGGAGATGCATGGTTGATCCTGTCGGGGGTTCATGGTCTGCCGGCATGCAGGCGTGGAAATGCTCGACAGCGCAACCTCATCAGCCTATTATGCAAGCAATCTCTTGTATAACTGATCGAATCATAGTTGAGTAAAATGAATTACACAAGTAAACACTTGGATAATAGCGAGGGCGCTGTGCCGGCGCCGTCCACCCAGCGCATCCTGTATTTCGTCAAGAGCCGGGGGCCGGTGTCCACGGCCATGCTGGCAAAAGCGCTGGACATGACCGGCGAGGCGGCGCGCCAGCACGTGCAAAAACTGGTCGCCGCCGGCCTGCTCGAAGGCCGCCAGGAAGCCCAGGCAGGCGCCGGCCGGCCGCGCCAGAACTGGGTGCTGACGGCGGCCGGCCATGCACGCTTCCCCGACACCCATGCGCAGCTGACCATCAAGCTGATCGGCTCGGTGCGCGACCTGTTCGGCCAGGAGGGCCTGGACAAATTGATCGCCCAGCGCGAGCAGGAAAGCCGCGCCGCGTATGCGCTGGCCTGCGCTGCGCCCGACCTGCCTACGCGTTTGCAGCAACTGGCGGCAGTGCGCGACGACGAGGGCTATATGGCCAGGCTGGAAGCCGACGGCGACGACTGGCTGCTGATCGAGGACCACTGCCCGATCTGCGCAGCGGCCCGTACCTGCCAGGGTTTCTGCCGCTCCGAGCTGCAACTGTTCCAGGAAGTGGCCGGGCCCGGGGTGAGCGTCGTGCGCGAGCAGCACATGCTGGCCGACGCTTTGCGCTGTGTTTACCGGATCCGCGCCGTGTAAAGCCGGGCCAGTGCCTGCAGGCGCGGCCATTTTGCGCGACAATGACAGGCTCAGTCACAGCAAGCATCGGATTCGTATGACCACCACCTCCCTGGCCGACCGCGACGGCCTGCCGCCCGATGCGCGGCGCTGGGCCATGCTGTCGGTCGCCATCGGCGTGGGCATGGCCTCGCTCGACACGGCAATCGCCAACACCGCGCTGCCGGCCATCGCCGAGCAGCTGAACGCCACCCCGGCCGCCTCGGTCTGGATCATCAATGTCTATCAGCTGGCGATGGTCGCCACCCTGCTGCCGTTCGCCGCGCTCGGTGAAGTGATAGGCTACCGCAAGGTGGCCATCTTCGGCATGGCCTTGTTCACGCTGGCGTCGCTGGCCTGCGCGCTGGCCTGGTCGCTGCCGTCGCTGGTGGTCGCCCGGCTGTTCCAGGGCGTGGGCGGCGCGGCGCTGATGGGCGTCAATACCGCGCTGCTGCGGGCGATCTACCCGGCCAGGCTGGCCGGACGCGGCTTCGGCTTCAATTCGCTGGTGGTGGCCACGTCGTTTGCCATTGGTCCCACCGCCGCGTCGCTGATCCTGGCCGTGGCGTCGTGGCCCTGGCTGTTCGCCATCAACGTGCCGCTGGGGGTGGTGGCAATTGTCATGGCACGCCGCGCGCTGCCGGCCACCGCGCTGGCCGGCCACAAGATCGACGTGCTCACCGTGGTCTACAACATGCTGGCGTTCGGCCTGCTGATCCTGGCGTTCGGCGAAGGCGCGCACTTGCAGGACTGGCACACGCTGGCGCCGGAGATCGCGCTGACCGTGCTGTTTTTCGTATTGTTGCTGCGGCGCCAGGCCGGCCACACGGCGCCGATGCTGCCGGTGGACCTGTTCCGCCGGCCGCTGTTCGCGCTGTCGTCGCTCACCGCCATGTGCACGTTTGCCGCGCAGGGCCTGGCGTTCGTGTCGCTGCCGTTCTTCTTCGAGCACACGCTGGGCCGCTCGCCGATCGAAACGGGATTCCTGATGACACCGTGGGCAGTGCTGGTGGCGGTGATGGCGCCGATTGCCGGGCGCCTGAGCGATAAATATTCGCCCGGCGTGTTGGGCGGCATCGGCCTGGCGCTGCTGTCTTCTGGCCTGGTCGCCATGCTGATGCTGCCGGCGGCGCCCACCGCCTTCGACATCGGCTGGCGCATGGCGTGGTGCGGCATCGGCTTCGGCTTCTTCCAGGCGCCGAACCTGAAAGCCATCATGGGCAGCGCACCGAAGTCGCGCGCGGGCAGCGCCAGCGGCATCGTCGCCACTTCGCGCCTGACCGGCCAGGCCACCGGCGCGGCGCTGGTGGCGTATTGCTTCACCATCTCGGCCATCAACGGCACCCGCTACGCCTTGATGCTGGGCGCAGCGTTTGCCGGCGTGGCGTGCGTGGCCAGCTTCGCGCGCCTGGCCTTTGCCGCTGTCGACGACTGAGAGCGCCTAAAAAACCTCCATCGCTGCATTGCAGCTCCTCGCCGTACATCCTGTCTTCGTTGATGCGCCTTGCTCCGAAGGCTATTCAGGCGCTCCCTAGCGCTGCTTCCAGGGCATCGATGAACACCCGGGTCTTGGCCGGCATCAGCCGCCGCCCCGGGAACACGGCCCATGCGGTCACCTGCGGGAATGACCACTCGGGCAGCACCCGCACCAGCGCGCCCGTCTCCACGTACGGCCGTGCTATCGGTTCGGTGGAGGCGCCGATGCCGATGCCGACACTGGCCAGGCGCACCACCAGTTCCGGCGAATTGGCCAGCACCCGCACCGGCAGCTCGCGCTCCCACCGTACCTTGCCGCGCTCGAGCGTCCAGCGTACCAGGCCGTTCACCCGAGGCGGCAAGCTCAATACGTCGTGGCGAAACAGGTCGTCGGGATGCTCGGGCAGGCCGCGCACGCTGGCATAGCCGGGCGCGGCGTACAGCGCCAGCGAACTGCCCAGGATGCGGCGCGCGGCCAGCGTGGCGTCGTCCGGCAGGTCGCCCATACGGATCGCCAGGTCGTAGTTCTCCGCCACCAGGTCTACCCGGCGCGGCGACAAGTCCATCTCCAGCGAGATCGCCGGATACTTTTGCAGGAAGGTCGCCAGCATGTCGCTCAACGCCAGGTTGGCGAAATCGGCCGGCATCGACACCCGCAGCAAGCCGCTCGGCGCACCCTGCCGGTGCTGCGCCAGCGCGCCCGCCGCCTCGGTTTCGTCGGCCACGCGGCGCGCGTGCTCCAGCAGGCTCGAACCGAACTCGGTGAGCACCAGCTTGCGCGTGGTGCGCTGGAGCAGGCGCTCGCCCAGGTGCGCCTCCAATAAAGAAATGCGGCGCGAGACGGTGGACTTGGGCAGCTGCACGCGCTCGGCAGCCAGGCTGAAACTGCCGCATTCGACGATGCGGGCGAACAGCAGCAGGTCGGCGGGATCGATTTCCATGATCATTGTTCCACTGGTGGATGAATGTTATCCATTTTAAGGGATTCCGCATTGGTTTTGAAACGATTAAAGTAACTCCATCGCAGCACACAACCCGCAGTGCACAACCAATACAGGAGCTCCACCATGAACATCTTGCAAATCAACTCCAGCGCCCGCAGCACCGGTTCCGAATCGACCCGCCTGGCCGACGCCATCGTCGCCAAGCTGCAGGCCGCCAATCCCGGCGCCACCGTGGCGCGCCGCGACCTGGCTGCCACGCCGCACCCGGTGCTGGACGAAGCGGCGCTGCAAGCGCTGTTCACCCCGGCCGACCAGCGCACCGCCGAACAAGCGGCCCGCGTGGCGCTTGACGACGCCCTGATCGCCCAGGTGCAGGCGGCAGACGCCATCGTGATCGGTTCGCCGATGTACAACTTCGGCATCACGGTGCAGCTGAAAGCCTGGTTCGACGCGATTGCCCGCGCTGGCGTGACGTTCAAATACGGCGCCACCGGTCCGATCGGCCTGGTCACCGGTAAAAAAGTGTATGTCGCGATCGCCCGTGGCGGTTTGCACCGCGATGGCCCGAGCGACACCCAGCTGCCGCACTTGAAGATGTTCCTGTCGTTCCTGGGCATGACCGATGTGCAGTTCGTGTACGCGGAAGGCCTGGGCATGGGTCCCGAAGCCGTAGCAAAAGCGCAGGCGCAGGCCGATGCCGACATCAACGCCGTGCTGGTGTAATCGACTTTGTCATCAACGTTAAAAGGAGCAGCGCCATGAACAACGTAACAAGTGATACCGTCACCCGTGAACGCGGCGTGGAACGCGTGCTGGCCGGCCAGTCCGTGATGGATGGCGCTGGCGTGAAGATCAACCGCGTGGTCACGCAGCCGCTGCAACGCCGGCTCGATCCGTTCCTGATGCTCGACAATTTCGCCAGCGGCGAAGCCAACGACTACATCGCCGGCTTCCCCAGCCATCCGCACCGGGGCTTCGAGACCGTGACCTATATGCTGGAAGGCCGCATGCGCCACAAGGACAGCGCCGGCAACGAGGGCTTGCTGACCAACGGCGGCGTGCAATGGATGACCGCCGGCCGGGGCGTGATCCACTCCGAGATGCCCGAGCAGCAGGAAGGCCGGATGGAGGGTTTTCAGCTGTGGCTCAATTTGCCGGCCAGGGACAAGCTGCGCGACCCGTGGTACCGCGACTTCAACGGCGATGAATTGCCGCGCTTTGTCACCGCCGCTGGTGTCAACGTCAAGGTCATCGCCGGCAGCAGCCATGGCGTGGCGGGCGCCGTGCAGCGCGAAGTGACCGAGCCTGTTTATCTCGACGTCGAGATACCGGCCGGCGCATCCTTCAGCCAGGTACTGCCTGCCGGGCATAACGCATTCGTGTTCGTCTATCGCGGCGCGGTGCGATTGGGCGACAAGGACGTGGCAGCCGGCCGCATGGCGATCCTGGCCAATACCGAAGGCGCGGACGGCATCAACGTCCACGCGCTGGACGCCAGCCGTTTGATCCTGGTGGCCGGCAAACCGCTGAACGAGCCGATCGCCCAATACGGTCCGTTCGTGATGAACACCCAGGCCGAGGTGTTCCAGGCGGTGGAAGACTTCCGGGGCGGCAAACTGGGCGAAGAAGCGCATGCTTGATGAAGGTGGTGCACGGCGTCTGCGCACAGTTTGCCGGTTCTGAACAGTCTGGTGCGGTTCCGGGGCGCCGTCCATAATGCGGCAACAACCTCGGGAGCACCTCATGAAGAACTGGCTTTTCCTTGCCATCGCCATCGTTTCGGAAACCATCGCCACCTCGGCCCTCAAGTCCAGCGCGGGATTTACCCGCTTGATGCCATCGCTGCTGGTGGTGGTGGGCTATGGCATCGCCTTTTATTTTCTGTCGCTCACCCTGCGCACCATCCCGATCGGCATCGCGTACGCGGTGTGGTCGGGCGTGGGCATCGTGCTGATCGCGCTGGTGGGCTGGCTGGTGTTCGGACAGAAGCTCGATACGCCCGCGCTGCTGGGTATGGGACTGATCGTGGCCGGCGTGGTGGTGATGAACGTGTTTTCCAAGACCGCCCAGCATTGAAACCGGCTGTCTCGGGATAAAATACGCGGATGAATCCCTTATTCCTGAAATGGCTGCGCAAGCTGAGCTACATGCTCGGTTTTGAAACCGTATCGTCCTTCCCGCCCGGCCATCCGTATGAGCGCACGCGCTGGAACGGCGCCTACTTCGACATCGCTTCCTACGTCAAACCCGACGCAATCGAGCACCGGCTGTGCGAAGCGATTACCAACACGCCGCTGGTGTTCGGCCAGATCGACAATCCCACGCCGCGCATGCAGCGCGCGCTGCTGGCGGTGCTGGAAGAACGCATGCGCCACAACCGCGGCCGCGCCACCGAGCTGGCCGTGCAACTGGTACACGCCTACGACAGCGCCCACATCACCGAGGTGATTCCCGGCCTGCGCGCGCAGGTGGCCGGTACCCGCCACGACGACATCGGCGAACGCGCCCGCAGCGTGATGGCGTTCCTCTCCTCCACCCAGTCTCCGTTCGACGTCATTGACATGCAGGCCTGATATACGAATGTGAGCGCCTGTAAATTATTCAGGCACTTACTTGGAAAAACCCGGTTGGCCAACCGTCGTTGCTGCGCGCCAGTTCCACATGGATGCGGCGGCCGTCATCGACCGGCAGCGCCGCCGGCGCCAGTTGCTTGAGGTTGAAGGAATCGAACTTCTGCGCGTCGGACGGCGGCGTGTGGTCCGGCGTGGGCGCCAGCCAGCTCAGGGTCGCCAGGCCACGGCCAACCATTGCCTCGCAGCACGCCGCCGAGCCATACACGCCGATCTGGTACACCGGCTCGCCGGGACGGGCCGCCTTGAACGCCTGGTTGACGCCTTCGAAATAGCGCGTGATCGGGCCGGCGATATCGTCCGAGTTGGGATTGCAATCGACCTCGAAATAGATCGCCGAGCCCGAAGGCTGGGTAATCCCCGACTGCGCCATCAGGTATGCGCAAGCGCCATCGGCCATGCCCTGGGCGCGGCTGAACGAATGCAGGTGGGCGCCGATGGTTTCCCACACCACGCCGATCTGGATGCCGGCGTCGGTCAACGCCCGCGCTTCGGCCAGCGACAGATTCTTGGCCGCGCTGTGGCTGTAATAACGAATTGCAAAATCAATACCTTGTTGCTTGATCGACATCGCGTGCTGCGTCAGTTCGAATGCGGCTTTGACGCCAGTGAGGACGCTCATGGATACTCCGGCAGGAAGGGTGGAAGACGGTGCAGGAACCGGGCGCAGGCGCAACATCGGGGGCACCATGTCGATTGGTTTGCAGTACTCGGCGCGTTCGATGCGCACCCGGTAGCCGTGCACGGGTACCCGGATGCGCAAGGGGTTGCCGCGACCTTCGCCGGCGTAATACTCGCCGAGCTTGCCGCGCAGGCGCACCAGTTGCAGCCCGACCACCGGGTCGTCGGCGGGATCGAAGTCGTCCGGCGACCGGTCGAAGACCTCGACACCGATGGTGTAAGGGTTATAGATCTGGTTGTCGCGGTGCTGCACCAGGTACTCGAGCAGCAACATGCAGCTCTGGCCGGCAAAGGCAAAAGTGCGGCTGACCGCAATCCGGTGCAGCTCGGCGCGCACATCGTTGTCGTGCGGCTCGCTGACGGCCATTTGCGCGGTGCGTGACGAGGTCACGCTGAGGACTGCGGTGGTTGCGGAAGTCATAGTGATTCTCCAGCTAAATGTTGATTGTTCCAAACATCTGGTGCTGGATGCACTGTACCGTCCTATCATCAGAATAGTCTTACGGAAACCTTCCGATTTCTAAGCTATTGATTATATTCAATTTTATTTTCCATTCGGAAGGTTTATGTGCACCATCCGCGCATCCTTCCGGCGCCCCATTGCAACAATATCAAGTCGAAATTACAAGTATTCCCGGTGCTGAAAGAGCCAGTGGGGCGCAGAAAAGTATACTGATCGCAACAATCTCGGAGATAATCATTGCTCAACAAGAACAGGAGCACGCATGCAATTACTGGCCCAGATCGTCACCGGAATCGTCGCGCTGATACACATCTATATCGTCCTGCTGGAAACCGTTCTGTTCGATATGCGCGGCCGCAAGGTGTTCGGCTTATCAAAAGAGAAAGCGGAAATCGTGCGCCCCGCCATGTCCAACCAGGGCTGCTACAACGGCTTTTTGGTCGCGGCGCTGGTGGTCGGCTTTGCCCATCCGAATACCGTAGTGGGCTCGGCGTTCATCGTGTTCGGCCTGTCTTGCGTGGCGGTGGCCGGCTTGTGGGGCGGCCTGACCGTCAAGCGCAGCATCCTGCTGATCCAGACTTTGCCGGCGGTGGTGGCGTTGGCGCTGCATTTCGCGGCATAGACAGGCGCAAACGCGACGTTTCCGCTCCAGGCTTGCTGCCGCGCCCGGCGCCATAGGTCGCTGACGCGTCACCCACCGCAGTGTTAAGGCGCGGGTCCCTGCCGCGGTGCTTCAACCAGACTCGGCAACACCGTCACCGACGTCGCCGGCACCGATCCCACCGGCGGCTTGACGCCGGTGCCGCGCAGCGCCAGCAGCCAGCCCACCCCGTCGAACCAGAACGGCGCACCGAGCGACGAAGCGAATGCCGTGATGATCCATCCCAGCAGCGCAAACCCCAGCGCCAGCAGCCAGGCGCCAGCGCCCTGCCCGCCCAGGCTCTCGAAGCGCGACGACGGCCAGCCGACCGGCAGGCCCGCCACCTTGTCGATTTCCTTTTGCGCGGCGACGGCCTGGCCCAGCGCCTGCGCCGGCGTGGCGTTCGTATTGATCTTCACGCGGCCGGCGGCGATCGTCTCGGCGCTGGTTTTGGCCAGTTCGGCCGCCACGCTGTCGTCCTGCCACAGGCGCTGGCTCAGCACCAGCGCATCGATATTCATCGCGCCTGCATAAAACAGGCCAATACAGAACAGCACCAGCT